>Ga0126342_10002015_pt1 | contig 30619 bp, 27 predicted proteins | sample Cyp1metagenome_FD_92528 | JGI IMG/M metagenome (GOLD analysis project Ga0126342, IMG submission 92528) | Coral microbial communities from Lord Howe Island, Old Settlement Bay, Australia - Cyphastrea 1 metagenome | ecosystem: Host-associated > Invertebrates > Cnidaria > Coral ...
AACTCATCCAAATTCAGCTCCCGAACTTACAAAACTTACGACATTTACAAGGCTGTTACACCCAACTTGTAACCCAGCTGCAAGTTACATGCAAGTTCCATTAGCAGAAAGGAACCACCAAGTGTTGGTAACATCTTCCGTTTTTTGGTGAGTTTCCACGTTTTTGTTGCAGAAGTCTAACTTGTCTCTTGTCTCTGGTCAATGTCTGCCTTATTGGTGAGTCTCCCAGTATTTTTTCCCAAAAAACATGTTTACATGATTTATTTTAAAACATCCTTACTCTGGACTCATTCTATGGGTACAACCTGGTACAGCATGTGTGTTTTCCTTACTGCATTCGCAATTTTTGGGGTGGCATTTTACTTGTCCTAGTTTGGTTCTATAACTTTTGTAGAAATCACAGTCCCACTGCTAAAGTCTATATATGTTGTTGTGTAATCCAAATTTCCATTGGCAAAAAGCTTTTTGTAAAATCATTATTTTCATTGAAGAAAACATCAACATATGAAATCTATTGTTTTTGCTTGAACATGAAGTGTCTCCATGGAAATCGCAGTGAAAGCTTGATGTTCCTTCATAATATCACCAGGTGAGTGGCGCGGCAGGCGCTCTGCTACGGCGCCGGGCCGTGCGGGTCTGGAGGCTTAGAGGGTACGTGCCAAAACTGCAGGGATTTGACCACGAAAAATCTTTGGCATCGGGATGTAATGGTTGTTTTGATTGGGATATAGCGGGGATGACCATGATTAATGGGAATGTCATGGGGTATTCAGAAGTTGTTATGTTTTTTTCCGTATGGTGGGTACAATAGATCGGGGATATTTATATATATATACATACGTATATATAATATACGTATTATATAAATATGTGTGTTTATTCACTTAGAGATTGTTGCTAGTTGTTACCCTGCATTTCTTGAACTGTTAATTTGGATCATGATGCTAAACAATCAAAATTTGAGATACCGGGATACCGGATTTTCAGACAAAACCACTATTTTTAGCATTGTGAACATTCATTTGCCAGCTAGTTTGGTGTGAAGAGAAGGGTATCGGGTTTTGGCACTATGAATACTTACATGTATGCTATATTACGATATATTACGTGTGTTTTTGTTTTTGTTTAAGAAGAACTAATTACGTACATGATTTGGATACAAGATATGAAGCGGAACAGATGAGAAAATATAGTGGGTTCGACCCCATGTAGAGTACAACAATGATGTAAAAGCTATGCTACATGCGATGTATCCAGCAGATTCCCTACGAGCAGGTGTTTTGAAACTGGATGCAGGGATCACATCTGACTAGAATATAGTCGTTATATTGGGTGTTTTAACCAACAAATATATCTGGCAAACACGGATCAACATGGAGATTCCACAACATGATATATGGCTTTATAATATGGTATATATAATAAAATTATATATGATACTTGGTTTATCCTGCGATCTGGTGATATCTGATTCTTGGAAGAAGCAGTTACGAAAATGGGGGGGCATTCATCATCAAATCTTTTGGTTCGGCTGAGAAAGTGTCATTCCCTGTGGCTGCTCTCGAGGAGTTGCTGACTGAGGTTTTTGGGCATTGCAAGCTCGTGGCAGACACCTTGAGCATGCCCTTTCCTGGGTTCTGCTCGCCGGAGTCTGTGCTGCAGCCTTCTTAGCACTGACGACCGTCCTCATGCCTACCGAAACAATGCTGCTCAATGCAATGCCGTGGTCCTTCCTTCTGCACCCCGGTGCGACCCAGACCAGTGGGTTGATGACAACCTATAGTCGCACCTTCTGCCAACTGGAACTCTGGGAGAACGATTTGCAATTGCGACTGGCAAAAGAGCAATCCCGACAGAATGAACAGATGCAAGACCGGCAACCTGCAGCTGGGTTGAAAGGACTATAGTGAGAGAGAGAGAGAGATATATATATATATATATTATTTTCTATATATATATATATGCATGGGCATTTTAAATGGCAAGAACAAGTAAAACAAGTACGTAGGCTGCGACTTGGATTATAGCTGATATGGTTAGATCATGCATGTTTTGGGGGTCTTATCCAGCTAGTACCGACATGATTATATGTTTCCCCCCCACCTGTCAGGTGAGGGTTGTTCCTCCTTCCTTCCTCCTTCATCCTTCCGTCCTCCTTCCTCCGCTCCTCGCCGAACCTCAACTGCAAGCTCTAGATCGCAGTGTTCCCCGCCGGACCCCAACAGCAATGTTCCCCGCCAGACCTCCACCGCAAGCTCCGGATCAGAGTGTTCCCCGCCGGGCCTCCACCGCAAGCTCCGGATCAAAGTGTTCCCCGCTGGACTTCAACCGCGAGCTCCGGATCAGAGTGTTCCCCGCCGGACCTCAACCACAAAGAATCCCCCAAGATATGCCAGATAGAATGCCAGAAAAGAATGTCAGAATAGATTCCAGATAGAATGCCAGAAAATAATGTCAAATAGAATGCCAGGTAGAATGCCAGAATAGAATGTCAGAAGATTATACCATGACAAATGAGTGTCAGTGCGGGGTTCACTTGAAGTAAAGTATATAATTATATTATTTTGAACATTTTGTACAACCATACATGCAATATATATATATATATATATGTATGAAAGTCAACCCACAAAGCATGTTCCGCTTAAACAAGGATTGTCTACGTTTGCTGTTGAAACCAACAAGAAAGGTAGTTCTTTGTTCAAGGGAAAGAGACGGGATGTAAAATGGTTCAACGGTTCAACCAAGAAATATACAGCACAATGGTATTGACCTTGGGTTCTCCACCCACTAACATAGATGGTAGGAATATATCCAGCTTCCACAGTGGAATCCATTGGATGTGAACATGATCTCTTTAATCTATCCGCAGGAATATTGGGATGCAGGTTTGTTTCACACTGAAAGATACACCCACAGCCCATAGCCCATAACCATTATTCGTTGGGAGAACAGATGATAGACCATTGGATCTCGGGGTTCCAGATTTTCAGACAACCCCCAAATGGGACGAACAGCAAGTAGCACCTGAGCATTGGTCCAGCACGGGCCGAATTGGCGGCGACTTCTCCATATATGTTCCCATTGTATTCCCATCATCATCCCAGATATAGGTGTAATCGCCATGGCCATGTTTCCCAGAGTCAATTTTTTTTTTCCTCTCTATATCTCCATTAAGTTTTCATGATATTATATCCTCATAATATGCCCATTTATCTTCTCATTCCCATTATATCTTGCAATAACACTATTTTTGTTGCTTGGATTCCCATCATATTTCCATTACATCCCAATTATATATATATTCCCCTTTAGAAAAAAACACACTTTAAAAAAATCATGAAATTCTATCCTCATTATATCCCATATTAATCCCATTATTCCCGAGGAAAGGCCCATGCGGCCCTTCCGTTGCAGCTCCTGCGGCCTGGAGCTCAGCCAAAGAGCGAAACCCGTTGGGGAAAGCCCTAGGGGCCGTGGGGAGGGCCCCCGTTTACAGTAGGAAAACCGTCGGAAAACCATCGGAAATTGTTGATTTAACTGCCAACAATTAGGATTTTTTATGGATTGAACCAACCAAAATGGTGACCTAACCAACCAAGTTATAGGGATAACCTATGGGATTTAGAACTGATTTATGAATTCGTAAAAAATGGTGGCCACGTAACATTACGTAACTCCAATTTCACTAAGACTATTACTTCAAACATCTTATAACTAGAGTACTCATGGGGTGAAACTAAACCAACGTTCACATCACTGGAGGCCCACATTGTAGGAAAATGACCCGCAAATTGCTGGGACGTCCACTTAGATGAAACCTTTGAACGTTGACGTACTCCATCATCATTCAATGATGGGCAAAATGACTGACTGACGAATGGTTCTTCTTTATGCGTTCATGTCGAGTTGCTTTGGATCTAGGAATATTTTAATATATTTCACATGTACTACCTGGTTGTACAAACCATTTTTTTGACATGCGCTTCCTCATGGTTATATTTTTGGATCTTTTTGGAGATCACTACCTACATAAAATGTCTACTTGGGCACCAACATGGATATCAAACCGCCTTGAATGGCCCTGCAAAAATTGCAGGAGTTCACCGCCCTTTTTCCTTGTGAGAAAATTGCAAGTTGAGTTTTTGCTGGATAAACAGTCCTTGCTTTGTTTGGCCTTAGTTCCCCCTTGGACGTAGATGATTGATGTCAAAGCACCAAAAGTGAGAGGCAGTGAAATGAAATTGAGATTTTGACTCCGAAACATGGATGTCCGTCCATCAGTCTGTGTGTTCCAGTAAACAAATTTGGCACTACAAAACAACAATTTGGTAGCAACAATATTTGGAAATGGGTAATAATCCATTGCCAGTAGACATGAAACGCAAGAAGGGTCCCCCAGCTATAATGTTTATGGTCAATAACCCCATCCAACTTTAGATCTATCCACCACGAATCCCACTTGGCCTAGTGAGTATCCCAAACTATCCCAGCTGCTATCCACGAAATATCGCCACTTGAGCAGAGTTCAAAACCTCTGTTGGTTGATGATAATACGGGGCTGTACTACCCAATATATCGGGGATAAAATACTAATCCAATAATCCCAAACAAAACCAAGCAGTATAATCTCCGATCGGGGATCCCCCTTGTTTTTTTTATTGTAATTCATCCCCAATTTAATACCCATTCATGTTGGATTGTACCCCATGATATAATGGGTCTCCGTGAACTAGTGGCCCTTCTCCCAGGTGCAGAAGTCTTCGCCACGACGGAAAGTGGGAGTCCAGGAGAAATTTTCCTGGTCACGAAAAAGATGGAGGATCCACCAGTTATAAGTTGGTTTATACAGTTATACAGTTTATAAACCATAGTAACTATGCATGATATATCCAGTTATAAGTTGGTTTATAGATAGACCCCATGAATACTATAGTATACTATAGTTATAAGAGTGATACCAGTGATACCTATAAGTATCACAAACCATACTTATTTTTCGGAGTTATGGTCACCAACTTAGCTATTGTTTGGGGGCCCTAATTTGTAGTGGTGTTGACTGGCTTGGTAATTGGGGAAATGATGGAAAATTCTTTCAGTGTAATGTGAGTCCACAGAGCCATGATTTATTTCGATTATGGGGATGATCCACTCTTTTACAAGGAGCGGCCCCTGCTAGATAGACTTTCAGGTTCGATGTGTTAACCTACAACTATAGCCATACCTGGGAGAAACTTACTGCACAGTCTGTACATATGTATATGATGAAATATTGTTTAAGTATAATAAAAGGTTATATATACGATTAAATGAACAAATATCAATACACAAAGGGTCCCCATCCTTGGCAGCTCGCCAGGAGACGGACCGGATGGCGTGGTCACAAAGGATGGCAGCCCTGTCCCCGAGTGCCATGGTGTATGGCGCTGCCGACCTGCCGACGGCGCGGATGGGAATGGTCATAAAGAAAACCTCCGGTACTCCATGGCAATTCGAATATCCAATGAAAATGGTGACTTTTAATGGGAGCATCTATGAATACATGTTGGATTTTCCATGGCCAGGTTGGATTACGAGTACCCTTTTGTCATTTAACATAGGGAAAATCAGTATTTTGAAAAAGGTAACTCATCCAAGTGAATTTGTATTTTCCATAGCTATGTGGGTAACCATGTGTTGGGGTACCTGCGTACCTAATTTTGACCCAATACCATCCAATACCCACGGGGAATGATGCCCAAAGTTGTTTCAGGTGGGTGAATTACCATGATTTAACTAGAACAATGACATCTTGGGAAAATCATTTGAGCAAAAACAAGCGGCCCCACAACCCACAACGACCTTGCCATCAATCATTCTGGCATGGGAATTGGGGAAAAACATCGCTGGTTGGTGGTTTGGAACATGAATTTGATTTTCCATATATTGGGAATAATCATCCCAACTAATATGTTTCAGAGGGGTAGGTCAACCACCAACCAGTCATGGTGGAACAATATCCAGCTAGCTGTTGTGGCATTGTGGATGGGGTCACCAGAGATTTGCCATGGAGAAGTGACGACGACTGTGTGCAGCGCACGAGCCGTGGCGGAGTCATCCCAGTAAGTGGCTAACAGCCCCAGCTATAACTAAACTGACCCTACTTTCCCTACCTTTAACTGGGGTTATAACTTACTAAGTGGGATGAGCCAAGAAGAATGGATTGTAGGATGTTTTAGCTATTCATCCCATCTATCAAAAAGGGGGTGGTGTCATATGTATCATCCAATCTTGGGCCGGAACCCAGGTGCCGCCGCTATCATCCCGGCTTCAAATGGAGCGCCTGCCGGGCCTCAGACTGGGAGAAGTTGAGGGGACAGAAACGGGGTTTTGTTGATGATATGTACATACATAATTATACATATATTATATAACACATTGATTTATTGATTTAATAATATTGCTAATAAACATATACAATACTTTGATAAACATAGTAATTCGCAATGATACTATGGTGTGAGGCAGTGACAAACTGTTCTTTTCAAATTTCAAAAAATAAGACGCTGACAGATTCAAGATTCAAGGCTCAGCAGCATTGTCAGCATTGTGGCACCTGTAACGACTGCACTTCGTTTCGGGAACTCTGGGGGCCCAGATGTCGCCACAGATGAAATTCATACTGGCCTAGAAGCCCGCCGGGAGGCGAACATATGACATGGTCTTTTGGGGTGTCAGCAAAGACATTTAATGTGGTTAAAACAATGCCATAAACCACCCCCAAAATCACAATAAATGGGTGGTATAAACCATTCCCATATGGGTGGTTTATTATTGTTTTAATCACATTAATTATTTCCTTTGCTATCCATATTATGGTGCCTCAAGATTGGATATATTGGTGGGTTTGATCCATTGTCTCTGGTGCTCAAAACATCTCGCAGCATTCACGAATTTGACAATTTGACGCGTGCAGATTACTCAAGAAATCGTACAGAGACAGAGTAGTTTTTCAGTAGCTCTTGACACACATTAAAAACAGATGATAGTTATATTTTTCGCCAATTTTGAGATACAGTTTATTTTTCTCTGCGACGTAGGATATGATTGTAATTGTAATTGATATCCTATTTCAGTCCAACACTCCATATCGCAATATTTTTTGTATATCCCAAAATAATGCAAGTACATCACTAGAAGATGCATTCCATTTGTCGCTGTTTCACATGATGCTACCCCTTTGGTCGCGACCATTCACCACGGGTCACCCAAGGTCCAGATCACAACGGCAAGTGTCGGGAGGCCCAAAAGGTCACTTGTTTTTTTCACCAAGAAGGGAGTTTGGTTCATGAAACTGTTGGGTTGTTGGGTTTATAAACCAAACAGGGTGGTATAAACCATTCCCAAAATGCCATAATATGTCCTGTTTGGTTCACGAGACTGTTGGGTTGTTGGGTTGTTGCTTTTTGCTTCGTTCCGTTTGTTGATTTCACACATGTTCCGTTTGTGGCCACGGGTGATGGTCCAGGTACACCCATCTACCACGTTGGGCTCCAATTTTGGAACCTCGAATTCCACGGAGCAATCCCCCCGAGACAACCCCTAAAAATAGATATTGTTGATTATGCGTAAATAAGTATATTATAGAGTATATACCTGCAAACTCCTCTAGGCAAGGCAGAAAAAAGTGCCTAACCTGCCTGTAGGCGTTTATTTCTGCCGATTCCCAGAATAAATGCCTAGGCCCCAAAAAAATGCCGAGGCTGATAATTTTTGTTGTATGGTCTTGTCATGTTGTTCAGTGCAGAAAAATGGTTCGAACAAAATTCCGCCTAATTCCGCTTTTTTCCGCCTAGATTCCGGGTTTTTCCGCCTAGATTCCGGGTTTTTCCGCCTAACTTCCGGTTAAAAATGCCTAGGCACAAAATGATGTCGGAGCACAAAAAACATCTTGAGATAAAAATGCCTACATCAATATGAATCTGCCGAGTTTTGCAAACTTCCGGGTGAAAGTGCCTATGCGGCTGCCTAGGCGCCGAGGGCAGAAAAAAGTGCCTAAGGGTTCTTCTAGGTATATATATATATATATGTATATATTTCTATAGATCATAGATCCCACTATATCCTTTTTGAAAGTTGTCGGTCTCAGGTCCCACCTGCAAGAGATGCAGTGCACGATGGTCCTGCTGTCGGGATCCCACCTGTGCGGGATGTTTGAGGTGGACAAGCCATGGGAAATCTTGGGACAATCACGGAGAATCATGGATCATCTTTGATAATCCTGGATAACTAATAGTCAATAATGAACACATGTCACCCCCTTTTTTTGGGGGTAAACGGGTAGTTGGTTTGCAGGGTAGTTCATGATGATAGTATTCATGATGATAGTATCTTAGGGTAGTTTAAGGGGCTAACTTGCTGAGGGTCTTCTTGTTTAAATCTTTACCTGGGAAAAGCCAATGGAAACCCCAAGGAATCTGAACAAATATCTCGGCACATGCGTGGGTTCTTGATAGGAATTTATGGATATTTGCAGGTTTCTATTCTTTGGATGGATAAACCAGTAGGTGCCTCCCACTGATTTGTTTTGAAAAAGGCATTTGAGATCAAGGACAGCAGCATGCCCACACGCAAAAGGAAAGGGGTGGCTGGCATAAGTTTAAGTAGGAATTGTTGAAAGGAATTGCTGCTGAGTGCTTTCTGGCTGCCCTCACCATTTAGGGGATTCTGGTGGGATTTATTTAGGTTTGTGTGTGATTTTGTTAGGTTTTTTTGGGGTTTGCTGAGGTTTTATTGGGATCTGTCTGGTGGTTGGCCCATTTTTTTGATTTGGGTTGTTTTTTTTTAGGTTTTATGGGGGGATTTTGTTGGGCCCCTATTGGTTTAAACTGCTTGGGTTTGCTTCGGTTTGGCCCATTTTTGGGATTGTGGTGGGATTTGTTTAGGTTGTTGTGGGGGTTGTTTAGCATTTAGTGGGATCTGTTTAGGTTTCGGTGTTGCTGGCAATTGTTGGCATGATGGATTTGGCTACTGATTGTGAGTGAAGGGCCATAGATTTTGGGAATGGCAAAGGACAAAGACACAAATGCTTTTGAATGTGCTAAATTTGATTGTGTCAGGGGTTTCCTGGGATCCTGGGAACCTTTCGTGATTGAGTGGGTTTGAATGGGGTTCAGTAGGGATCCATGGTGTTCCTGTAGGGTTTCTCTATGTTTCCGTGGTGTTTTCAGGGGTTTTTGTGGGAAACCCATGAGCCTAAGAAAATCAATAATCAAGATCTTTAACAGATTAGCCCCATAAACCACTGTATGATAGTAGGTTTGATCCATTTGAAAAAATGATCACGGCACGGTCCGGGCATGCAAAAGGGCGGGTTTTTGATACGAAACAAGACCCAGCAAAATACAATACTTTTGGCTTAATTTGATAATTTGGCATGGGTTACCATCTAGTCCTTTGCATCTCATTGGGAAAAGCAAAGAAGCGACTTTTTGGTGGTTAGAACCCTACAATCATGAGGGCAGAATCAGCCAAGCCATGTCCAAACCAATGAATGACGGTACGGGTAAACCGATTGGTGAATGGTAGGGACTAAGAGAACACTTTTTGATGTCCTACTAAGTTTCTTTTCCCCACAAGGGAAGTTGTTGCAATGTTTGGGGATGTGAAACGACAAAAGTGCAAATGCCTCTCCAAGGGACAGGCAACATGACAATCCTAAAACAAGCGGAACATATCATAAATTGCCATCATTTAATCATATAGTATATGGAAGTATTAAGGATTGTTGTTTCTCTTCTACGATTTGGTCCTTTTTTGTGCTTGTTGGCTCTATTGACTCTATGTGCAGCGGTGAATTTTCAAGATCCCCAGAGGAACATCTGCAACTGGGGATCTCCATGGACCCAAGTAGTTGCTATCCATAGAAGTCATACCCGGAAATGTTTCATGATATGATATTTCCATATATTTCCTGACAAGCAATGGCTGGATCCAATTCTTTCTTTCAAGGCACCTTTTTTGGCACCCATCCAAATGGGTCTAGAAGGCTACCCCCAATTCAAACGGAGTCCCAGGTCAGAACCTGGAAAACTCTATTGGTTGCCGGCGGCGCGTGCACGAATGGCATGAGGCGGAGATGCCACGGACTCGTCACTCCAAAAAGTGGTCGTTGGCAATGGGAAATCTCCATTTCTGCTGGGAAAGGATGCGGAACTGCAATGAAACTGTAAGTGATGATTTTGTCTCTATGTCCAACTAATATATATAACTATATATATTTATGATTATTTATGTGTATAATATAAATATTGATATGGGTGTCTCTGAAAATTGTGGGTTGTTTATGGGAGACAATGGGAGCCATGACCAACAACGTCACATTTGGATGTGTCTGAAACTTGGGGGGAAGCACAATTTCTTATTTGGAAAATCTATGGTCAAACAGCAGCCATTTTCAGACCAACTCGGATAGATAAGTTCCAGACTGTGTTCCCTTCAATCTAAATATCTATCTGGCTACGACCCAGCTGGATCAGCCAAATCGGAGGACTTGCGACTTATGCCCAAATCTGTGGAGAAGACATACCTGAAACTGCCGGAGAAAATGTGGAACAGCTGTTTGAAAGGGTACAGCAGTTCTGTTGAGTTGCTATCATGAATACCAATACGTCATGCATGTAAAGATCAAGTTACAACAGATGAAGAGAATACATTACTCGCTATTCGTCCCAAACGTGCCCCAGTAATGCCTTTAAAATTTGATGTCATGGAACATTCGGTCCTTGGTGCACAATGTCGAGAGCATTGGCTAGGCATGACCACTTTCATCCATGTTCGGAGCATCTTCTTACTGGCAAATCCTGTAATAATATGTAGTGGTTGGTGGTTTGGAACATTTTCCCATATATTGGGAATAGTAATCCCAACTGACTAATATTTTTGCAGAGGTGTTGAAACCACCAACCATATCAGTTTGTCCGGTGAATGTAACTTACGCATTTTATCCCTGCAGCAAACATCTCCATGATTCCACGGTTTTAGTATCTTGAAACACACCACTGAAACTGTATATAAGTCTTTGGTCCAACAACAGCTATGTATCTATTTATACTATATTTGCATATACACGTGTAAATATACATATACATATACGTATACGTATACATATACATATACCAGTACATATACATATATATATATATATATATGATATAGATGAAATTGGATAGTAAACATAATTGTATACTCGTTACCTACTGGCTGTGTATATTCACACCTTAGTGTTGTGTTTTGTTCCCCACCTGCCAGGTGAGGGTCTCTAGATTTTATCAGAGGTACATCCTGCCCTCCTCCTTCTCCCCCTCCAGCTCCTCAACCCCGAGTGGGCACTGCCGGACCTCAACCGTGAGCTCCAGACAGCAGTGGGGGCAGTGCCGCACCTCAATTCACTGCCGGACCTCAACCGCGAGCTCCAGACAGACAGCAGTGGGCATTGCCAGACCCTAACTGCGGCCGGACCTCAGCCAGATACCAGAGAGAATGTCAGATAGAAAGCCAGAAAGAATGTCAGAACAGGTGCGAGATAGGATGCCAGAAAGAATGTCAGAGAGAATGTAAGATTTTTTTTAAATACACTTTGATATTTCTTGGCCACTCATGTTTACTTCTTGATACAGATACCATATGCTCCTCAACCATCATCAAACTCATTTGAAGTCGTACCATAAACATGTTTTATCACCATTACACCATTGACAACTAGACCCTTGATGTATAGGTTTATGTTTATATATTATATTTATAGTTATGTATATATATATATATATATGTGCAAATAACTGTTAACATATACCTAGACCCTCAATTGAAATAAGCAACATGTATTTGCAATCTTATTTCAATACGTTGACACATTTACAGTATTGTTGGGTCAACTGGGGGTCAAGGCATATACCAGACAAATCCACCATAAGATTTAGGAAGAATCAAAACTACTAGATGATTGCTGCTGTTTGCCTTTGCTTCCCTCTATTCTACTACCAACATATGTCTCACATGTCGCTCAAACGACCCCCGTCCAGGCCCATGAAAGCCGACCACGATGGCAGCGGTCCAAACGCGCGCGCCGGGGGCCCTGGGGCCCCTGGGAACTTGAATCACCGCACCGGGGTGGAAAACAACGATGTGTTGGATTTCCCAAACATCATCCCAAACAAAGACGTGTTGATTTAGCATGATTTAGCCATATCATTGCCTGGTAAGAATAGCATCAACAAGCCACAGGAAGAAACATGATACTTATATGGATGTAATGCAGATCGGCCTTGGTTCTCCCTCGAATCAGCGGCTTCCCCTACTCGGTCCTTGGTGCACAATGTCGAGAGCATTGGCTAGGCATGATCACGTTCATCCATGTTCGGAGCATCTTCTTACTGGCAAATCCTGTAATAATATGTAGTGGTTGGTGGTTTGGAACATTTTTCCATATATTGGGAATAATAATCCCAACTGACTAATATTTTTCAGAAGGGTTGAAACCACCAACCAGAATAATATGTTCGATGAATCCCCAATACGCAATATCTATATATGTTTGTCAATTGTCATGTTGATCGCGAAGATGTGGGGAATATGTACCTATTGCGGAGGTATTGAACACTTCATTTTTGTGGTTTGATAATCAATGGTTAACCCTCCTATGTTAGGTGATGAAAGATGATGAAAGGTGATGAAAGGTGATGATTATGGAGGACAGGCAAGGAAGCGTGTTCTATATGTTTTTGTTTCTATTTTACTTGGTTGGTAAAAATATAGTAGGCGACAGAACTCTGGTAAACTGTTGGTTAGTGGACTTATAACGGGGTTGTAAGTTGTTGTAACCCTCCTTACTAAGTGGAGTGAACCATTTGGCAATTTGATTCAACCAGTCTATTTGAACCATGTTGAAGCTGACTTAGCAGCAATGCTTTGAATAATGTTGGGAACTATTGCGGAGAGTAGCGCCAGAAGGGAATTCGACTTTGTGATGGTACAAGTTGGGATTTTTCACAGGTGATTCCTGAAATGTCCTGTTCCAAATGGCTGGTAGATGTATGGTTCCCTTACATGTTCATCGTTCTTTCCAGGTTCCATGTATGGCTGCACGCAAATCCACATCCTTGAATCAGTTCAAATGTTACCATCTTTCCAGTTTCATATCATTCGATATTGTATGATATTGTGCCATAGGTTGCAATCGTATCAGCCACATTCTGAAAGAGCTGCTGTGTTTATCATCAACATATCTTAATTGATATCCTTATGATACACGTTGACGACACTTTACCATGGCCCCCTGGATAGTTTATACCTACAATAAGCTGAATTTATGGAATATATATATATACACTTGAAATCAATTGAATGAGTTTATACAGCAACTTATGGCTGATTAATTTGGGGGGGCTCTTTCTGGGCTCCTACCTCTGTTCGCGTATCTTCAATGTGCCCCCCCCCAGTGGTAAGTGTTGGTATCATACTTATAAGTTACAGGTATCATAAACCATACTTCTTGTTTTTATAACCCAACTTACCTATCTCCACGTGTCTGTGCAAAAGCCTGTCCCCAAGCTTGAGGTCTGAAGTGATGCAGAGCGGTCAAAAGACCATGCTAGCAGGGAAGCGATGCAAACAAACATAGGGATTCAATCTATACCCAGTAAGTGGTTAGTAACTGGTGTTATTTTAGTCACTGACATCGTTTTAGATGTTGGGTCTGGTACAGTTTAGATCAGCTACCTTTTGAAGGAAAACCTAATTTGCTCAATTTTGCTCATTGCTATATATGTTTTTTTGACCGGATGTCTAGCGTTAGCTCTGGAGAATTATCAATATTGATCATTTTTAATTTATGTGTTGCATTGGGATTGTGTTGGTTGGTCTGCTGGGGTTTGTTTTTTGGTTGCGGCAGTCTTCCTCGCTGATGCTGCGACATGCTGTCTTCTACTGTTGGTTAGCACCGTCCAGGATTTGACTTGGTAATTGGCTGGTCTTTCTGTAGCGGAACATAGATGTAATGACTAGCGTAAATGTGGAACATGGCCCATATATGGATGAATTAGCTATTGAAATGATGAAATAATTAAATAATCTTCCAACATGTATGTTCGTTTGCGCAAGGGTACAACCCATGTATACATCGGATAATCCACGAAGCGGGGATTACGATCACCAGGGTTATGAACCACTAGTGGAATGATCATCCAAGTACCCCGCAGTTTTAGAAATTTCATCCAGGAAAAACTATATATAGATAGTTTTATTCAAACAAACATGGAATCCAACATTATTATGCATTATTGGACATTTGTAGCGAATGAGACATGGTAGGCAATGTGGATTCGTTCATTGCCAATCTCTTCAAGTAAACAAACGATGTAATTTAGCATGGCTGGAACATATTTAACCATGTTAAATTACCAGAGGGTAAACCCCTTCAAAAGGTCACCCAGCAACACAGCATGTCTTAGCTCAAGGGTTCCCCAAAAAAAAGTAAAGCAAAGAATTACTTTACATGATTTGTGTCAATAGAAATCCATGGTTCCAAGAATATCAGTATTTTTACCATGTCCAATAATTTGGAATAGTTCCAGATTTCTTCATGATAGTATTTATGTTTCCGGATTCTGTGTCGTGTTTTGAGATTTGCTTCGCCATACATCATGACCGGTGCCATTGTGAAAACCGGCCTGCCACAACAGCATGGCTGTGGCTGGCGCGAATCGGGCGCTGTGTGCGCATTCCTTCGAAGAAAATGGTGCGAGCTCAATTCCATCAAACCAAGTTGCAACAATTTGATGCAATTCATTCTTTATTGTCTATATATATATATATAGATAGACTCATGACCAGTTCCAATGAATATTTCTCCAGAACTGCATGATTTTCCCGCAATCTCGAAGTGTCATCCAGGAATTGAATTCCACCCGGCCAGGAGTGATTTGTTTCTTCAGTTCGCTTTGCTGTGTTGGTGGGGTATAAGAAAAAATCGATGTTGGGGCTACAGTCTCAGATAGAATCGGTGAAAGGATCCGGTGAATTACAGTAGGTCAAACAGCTACGCTAGATCTTTCGGAGTCCGGAATTCAGATTTGGTGTGTTTGGCCAACATATGCTTTCGAACTTTGGGTTGTTCATGGACAAACAGAGTCCGCCTGGCAAGTCCAATGGCCTCACTAAAAACTAGTCCAAAATCTGGTGGATACTGGCTTACTAATCCCCTCCAGTGGGGTTAACTCGGGTTATACATCCACTGTCACATCACTGGGTCACAATATGTCACAATGACCAGCAGTTAGTCACTCAAATGGACATCCAACTTGTGCGAAACTTCATGTCAATTCCAATCGCTGGAAGGGTTTTCCATTGTTTTCCCATGTTGTCCCATGAGTTGGAAGTATGTTGATGAACCAACCATTCCTTAAGCTAGGACTGGATGCGGAACAAATAGACTTGATCGCCAGGCCGGAATCCAGAAAGTGCCTAACGAAGAGTATTTCGTCTGGATGCTCAGACAGTCGAGCAGACGGTGCATGACGGTGCCTGTGGCGTCATGGTTTGTGGATGTTTCCCATTGTGTACCCCTCAAAACCATCAGTGAATCATCATTTCCCGTTGCCTCAGATTTCTTGATGTTTTAATATTGATATATGATACCCAGTGATATTTGTGGATGCTTTATTGATACTCATTGGATGATACCATTGTTTTGTGATACCCCATGATACCCGATGCCATACCCGACGCCGTTGTTCAGATTCGCCACGTGCAGGCGGGCAAATGGATTGTTCACCTGGACTGCTTCGCTTGGGTGCAGCGAGATTCGTGCGCCACTGGGGCTCCTGCCACACGCTAGGGGCCGTGTGTACCCGATTTTGTTGTTGGGTTTGAACCCAATGTAGAAAAATGAAAAAAAACTTTGGTAGCTATCTGGGTTGTGCCCACTTAATTCTTACAGTATCTTCATATATATATATATATATATATGCACACTATATATATATATATATATATATATATATATATATATATCAAACAAATTTTGGGGGGCCAATGCTTGCAGAATCATCCCAAGAATCCTTAGATAGCCGATTTTCATGAGTAAGTTCCCTATTCTTCGTGTGTGTGTGTGTCGCGTCTACAAGTCAGCGGCCCACCACTATGGTGGTCAGTGAAGCTTTCATAACATCGCTGTTTTAGTTGGTTCACTCATCATGCATATCCATAAATATTAAGAACGACAACAATTAAACAAAATACGTCAATATGTGTATATATATAATTTAATGCTATATATATATTTTTTTGATTTAATACAATATATATTATGATAGAATATTATATGATATGATATAACACAATACAATATAATACAATGTAATGTAATATAATATAATATTATTTGATTTAATATAATAAATAATACATGTAGATATATGTATGTTTACATATATGTATACATATATATATATATACATAAATGTATAATAAAAATATATATTATGCTAATGTTATAAAAATGATACTACTAAAAATAATAATCATAATCATAATCATGATCATAATCATAATCATACTACTACTACTACTGCTGCTACTACCACTACTGCTGCTACTACTACTACTACTGCTACTACTACTACCACTACCACTACCACTACCACTACTACTATTTCTACTACTACTACTACCACTACTACTACTACTACTACTACTACTACTAATACTACTAATCCTACCACTACTACTACCACTACTACTACTACTACTACCACTACTACTGCTACTACTCCTACTCCTCCTACTCCTACTACTACTACTACTACTAATACTACTAATACTACCACTACTACTACCACTACTACTACTACTACCACTACTACTGCTACTACTGCTACTACTCCTACTACTACTACTACTACTACTACTATTTATATTTCTACGACTACTATTTCTATTTCTGCGACTACTATTTCTATTTCTACTACTACTACTCCTCCTCCTACTACTGCTACTACTACTGCTTCTACTTCTACTTCTACTTCTACTGCTACTACTACTGCTACTACTACTACTACTACTACTATTTATATTTCTACGACTACTATTTCTATTTCTACGACTACTATTTCTATTTCTACTACTACTACTCCTCCTCCTACTACTGCTACTACTACTGCTTCTACTTCTACTTCTACTTCTACTTCTACTTCTACTTCTACTGCTACTACTACTACTACTACTACTACTACTCTTAATAGTAACATTAGTATATATCCATAATAAATGTGCATAAGTATCCATAAATCACCATAAAATGAATCTTAGCAGCCTTAGCAGCTGGGAGGTACCTGCCATGTGGAGCACGAGGTCTTAAGGCCGTGACGCATCTCGGCCGAGTTCATGGCAGGGCACTGAAGCATTTCACTGGGGTTGTCCAAGAGCAAAATGAGGGTTGAAGCACCAAAAAAATGTGATTTTAGTGGAAAATTACTGGGATTTTAATGTATTTTAATTAACGATATTAATGGGATTTTAAGGGGATATACGAGGATTTCATGGTGATTTATGGGGATTCATGGGTATATTTTGTTATTGACTGTTATTGTTTGAATTTACGCAAGGTTTGTTGTTCAGTGGAGGAGGATTCACGAGGTCACCCAGCGCGGCGAGTTTAAACTCTCTACCCCCTCCCCAACAGCAGGGAAAAAACAGGTATGTTTGTTGAGGTTAGAGAAGGTAAGTTTGTCAGTCATGGATGCAACAAATCAATACAAAACAGGATTTAAAAAATGTTGACATGCGTTTGTTTGAAAAGGAAACACCAAAACGGCAAGTTTCATGCTGAATTTGGTGATGCACGATTTCCAACAATGAGGTCCACCGCCAAAACAAGTAATATCAACTGGAAATTAGATATGCTAGAGTAACTATGTTTGATCGAAACGAATGTCTCAGGATTGCCCCATTTCTGGGCAACTCATAACCTTGAGCACAATCATCTTAGTTTTGGGTTCAACCATTTCCTTTCCGTCCTATTTGGGATGATTCTCCAAATTGATGAAATGTTTAAGTATGTTTGAGACAAGTGTCAACCACCAACTCGCCAAATGTGGCAATGGAAAACCAAACATTACTGTAACATCTATAGTTGTTTTTCCCCACAGAAATTGACATGGGATATCAATATCAATTACATTTACATGCGCTGATTTCAGAACTACTGTACAAAATACCACAACACAATGATGGTTTTCACTACCACTTGGCCGATTTGGGAGGTTAAAAATTCAGGAAAACCTACATGTTATGGCCTGAAAAAAACATGTTCCCATGATTGGATGGCCCTGGAAATTGCAACTGGGCGCCATAAATCTATAACTTGAGAAACCTGATAAATAAACTGGATGTAACTGGATGTAGCTGTTATATGCCCAAATTATGGAATGTATAATCCCATTTATAGCCAGTTATAGCCATTTATAACTGGTAAATGGCCTTAAGTGTGAGTTTCGAACCATGCACCATCACTTGATGTGTTTCGCAAAAGCGATTCCGGCTCAGGCGCTATAAGTTGAAGTATGATCCAGTGGAGCTTGACCCGGAGGTTTGTTGCCATTGAGTGGTTGTGGGTTTGCTGGGGCCCTCAAAAAAATATGTATCTATAAGCAAACACCATCAACATGGTGTTCTTTTAAGTTTTTTTTACATATGTGGCCACCACCATTGACCGCGAGCTTTACAATGGTTGTGGTTGTTGCTGTTTTTTTCTAGTGTTGCTATTGGCTGAAGTCATTAGGGGCTGAGATTTACGCATCATGTGGCCTCTTTAGTGCAGGATTGCTGACTATTGAAGCATGTACAACCATAGGTACCGAACACACCTTAAGGATCCTTAAGGTTTGTTTCACTATGTATATTACTGGACATCTACAGTATGTTTTTTTTTGAATAATGTATGTATCTATATAAAATATTATATTATATACATATAATAATTTATGTGTATAACTATTTGTAGATACATATGTATATAATATATTACATATATGTATGCATGTATATTTACATGTACATTAACATATACTATATATGTATACTCCAAATGGGAGGGGCATCACGAACGCCTGACAACTCGGAGTTTTGTAAAGGAGAGGGGAAGGGAGCGTGTTGCATATACATATGTATATATATATATATATATATACACATGCATACCTACCTACCTACCTACATACATACATACATACATACATGTAAACTATTCTAAAATAAAATATATGTATACATATATTTACACGTACACAATATATATATATATTTATTTACATATAAGTATACATTTAGATTACATACATATAGATATATATATACATACATTTACATAGACATATGTATATGTACAATTCATGTACAGACTGGAAATACATTTGATAGAAGCACATAACGTATTTCAGGTGTGTTTCTTGTTCCGTGATCCGTTGTTCTTACATGCTGGTGAGGACATGACACCCTTTGCAAAGGAACGACCCCAGGAGCTGGCGGCGTGCCCTATGCTGGTTGTATTTATAGTCTGAACAGTAGTCAATGGGTTTATAAACTAATTGTTATATCTTCAATAACTATAGTTTATGAATGTTTATGATACTTATCACATCTTATCACTATAGTCAATGGGGTTTATAAACCAACAAACGTAACCGCGAGGCCACATTGTAGTCCCTTACCTGCCAGGACCTAACCTCGTGAGCAATCAAACATGACCGGGATGTATGTGGACCGTTTGATGATTGAAGTCTGCAAATGGTTAGTCACTGGGGTAGATCATCCAATCTCCGTGTGGGGAAAACAGCAAGATCAAGGAGGAGCTTTTGAAATACGCTGTGGCATCTTTGTAGGTGAGAAAATCCGCAAAGAAAAGGATGCTTTCCGGTAAATAGAGCAATGGGACATCAGATAGAATTTGGCATTGAAATGGGAAATCAGATATCAATATACGTATAATTTCCACAGGGTACATGTGATAGACAGCTTCCTACCTAGACACCATGAAAGCAGGCACCCTGTCTTCTGAGTGCTGGGCTGCATTGATCGATAGGGACATCATCGTCCAGGTGGTGTGGTATAGCGAAAGCCCATGGAAATCCAGACCTGTGTAAAGTGGGTAACGCACATGATGGGAGATAAGACAACACAAACTTACATACATCTCCAACTTTCGGAGCAGCCACACAGCAATTGCAAACTTTGGTGAATAAAACTTAAGTTATTCAGAAATCTGAATATTCAACTCTTGGATCAAAGAGCAATGATGTGATTAATCTGTTGCACAACGGCTTTTTGGATCAACGATGTGAATCTGGCAGTTGACTGTTGGGACGCTGGCTCCCAGCTGTGTTGCTCCCATGATCCCGAGACTAACTGCGACAGCCGGAAGCAGAGCAAGTGGTGGACAAGATATGACAAGAGCAAGTCGTCAAGAAAATAGCTGCAGATAGTACTATATAAATTTATACAATATAAAACAAAACTGCAGATATTATAAATTATAACGTATTATATAATATTGGCCATGCTTGTATTTTGTGAACTGTTCACCGATCCCCTTATTTTTTTTACAAATGGAAACTAGACATACGCCGTCGATAGGGGGACAACTGGCTTGGTGGTCTGCGAAGTAAACTTATAGCAATGATAAAGGGACATGAAGGGATCAACTCGGATTGGATCATTCCAGCATAAGCATCGGCTATTGGTTCCTGCAAGCGTCTGCTCTAGCCCTCCCAAGCAGGATGAAACATGCTGAAACGCCAAGGATACAACCACCACAACTATACTGTGCCCCCCACTGATTCAAAACGTAGACAGGCTCAGCATTCGGAGGTACTCCGTGTCTGATGCGGTGGCCACGTACTACCTGTACATGAAGGCGGGGCACACCCCTCGCAGTGCTGGCTGCATCCACCATTGGATGCGTTGACGCGCTGCCTCAGTACATCCACGACTTCATCTTCGCCCTGTGTTCCATCATTCCCTACGGCCCGGACACTAAAAGATGAGCGCAGATGATGGCATCAGGCTGTAAAGGAAACAGAGCATGTGCAGCATGATTTACAATGATTTACAATGATTCAAGAGGTATTTTTGATGCCTTATGCTGCCTTATGATGCCTTATGGATCTGTGATTGTGATTGAAAGTGGAAAAAGACTGTGATTGAAAGATGGTGAAATTGACCTGATTTTTCGGGATCCAGGGATCCATAGGGATTGGTTTTTTTCCCATGACTGTATGAATGAAGTAGAATGAAGTAGATTTGTCTCCGGTGTTGTTATTTTAAACATGTTTAGACATTAAGAATTGAAGTGTGCTTGTCTCCAAGATGCTCATTTGTCTCTGTGTTTTGTTGTGTCTGTGTGTGTTTGAGTGAATGTGACACTCTATTTGCTTTAGACATGAGACCAGGCCTTTTCGTGTGCAATTGTAATAAATTGCCCTGTGGGATTTGGGATTACAACTTGGCTCAACATTTGTTTAAAAGCGGATTACATTACATTGGCTAGATCCAGATTTTTGTAAATTCAATCCCACAATTCCTCGTCGCCAGCGATTGCCAGCATTGCGTGCAATTGTGGCTTTCACTGTTTACATTTCCGTTTGTAGCTGTGCACTGTTCTCAGTTATCTCCACTTGAGCGGGGTTCAAAACCGCCCCTGTCGATTGATTAATGGTGATCATATATGTGGTTGTACTATGTTTTTGGGATTTTTCCAATCCATCAAGGGAAAAAAACAAATCACGAATAATAGAAAGGGACGACATTTCCAGTCTTGAACATGCTTACTTGTGTTCACTGCGACTCTTAGGTCCAGACGACGTGCTCCGAAAGGGCTCTGGCACTTTGTGTGAGTCACTCCTAATGAACCAGGCCCGGTGGGGGCCACAATGTTGCGGAAATGGTGTGTCATGATCCAGAATGGTCCTGTATATAACTGTATATAGATACTGTAATACATATCATATACATTCATATACATGTATGATAACGATGGTATATATATATATACATACAATATATAACTATATATATATATATATGATTTTGTGTATGTATATATATATATATATGCTAACCCACCCTGAAACCTACAGTACCGGTTTCGATTGTTTATTGTGTTTTACAGTGATTTTTGTTGGTTGTTGCCTTCAAAAGCAACCAGCATTCTTTTCATTCATTTGAAGACTTTGGATGCTTGAATATGATGAGTCATGATGCTTCATGTGTAGATACAATGACATATTTTGATGGTATTTGCAGCGTTTTCGACTACCGTATTGTGTTCCCAACAAAGGGTTTCAATTCAAAAATTGACAGAATGCGCACGGCACTGTGGCCAAATGTCAATTTTAAGCTTTACAGTGGTTTTTACAATGTTTTTGTTCCTTCTTGTGACACGTGAAATTTTGGATTTTGTATGCTTTCAGATCTTGCAGACATATTATTTGATGATCAATGTGGTATATATTTCTTGGCATTTTTTCCTTATATACTATGCAGCTTCTCTCTTGTTGTACTGCTGCAGTGGCTCAATACTTTGGATGATATGTGGGTCTTAGGAGGTCCTAGGACCTCTTAGTTCGTACCCCTTCCAAACTATGTCTTAAGTATAATTTACGTACCTCCAAGTACCTCAACCTCTCTGCAAAGTTTCTTTTAAGTAGTGATTCAACCCACATGAAAAAGATCATTCAACTTTGGGTCTTTTCCCCAAACCTGAAAAAAGCAGTGAAAACACTGTAAATGACTACAAGAGACGATCAAACATGCAGCCTTCTCTTGAAGAACCAATTCTAAGTGACAAGAGCAGGCTTTACAAACATACACTTTCATTCAAAGGGTGTAGTATTCCTTAAGCAAAAATAGTATTCCTTTTCAATAGGTAGCATTCCTTTGCAGAAAACAACTTCTCTTGAACATATATCTCTTCATTTCGATCAATCTGTTTTTTCCAAGCATGTAAATATGCATTTTTAATTCACAAACCCATTTCATAACGTACTAAGTACAATACTTCTGGAAGGAAGAAACACGTTGCACAAACAGTCCCTGCCACATACAAGGCATCTTCCAATCAAATGCAGTATCTATTCAAATCAAATAAGACTATCTTCAGAAATGTAGCCATTACTTTGAAGAACATACATGTTTTTCTTCAAGTGACACTATGTTTGTTGAAAAACAAGTTGGATATTTAAAATAACATGCTGCACATGTGGCACAAGTACTGCTACATTCTGCTTTCTAGGGTCAGTATGCCCTAATGTTTTGACAGTAATTGTGTATACTTGAAACGAACTATTGTGAGCCGTCTTTGCTTAAGCAAAAACATCACAAATGCTACCTTTGTGAGATTGACAGTGCCCCTTCTGAAGAAAAGTGACTTGAAAGGGTACAGCGTAACTTAAATAAGAAAGCTCTCTTAGTCTATGCAGTATTCACTGGAAACAATAATAGTTCCAAAAGAGTTGTAGTGTAGCATGACTTTTTTGTAATTTTCCATTGGCAAGAGTGATACATTCCTTAAACATGGTGGGGCATTCCTTCAAGAACATGCAACATTGCTTTGACACAGTGTGTTCATTTATTTTTCAGGCTTGGGGAAAAGACCCAAAGTTGAAACTTTTTCATGGTAGTTGAATCAATCCCATCTGCTTAAGGGAAACCCAAAATGGATGCATTTCCACAGATGGATGCATGTCCACAGGAATGCATTCTTTCCCTAATCTAAGATCTAAGATCTAAGATTTGCTCAGGAGTCTTTGGGAATCTTGGTTCTTGGTTCTTGGTTTTGGTTCGGAAATTCCAAGATTTGTTCAGGAGTCCTGGGGGAATCTTGGTTCTTGGTTCTTGGTTTTAGCAGCAGAGAATGCATTCTGAATGCATTCTGAATGCATTCTTCCCAGAATGCAGCGAATGCATTCTGAATGCATTCTTCCCAGAATGCTATCATTGAAGTTAAGTTCATTCAGTCCCAATAGCATCCTTATTACACTATTAGAATATAAATATATATATATATAATACCCTTAGCGTGTATGTAAGGAAACCCCCTTTTGACCCAACCATCTGATGAATATTTCAAAAAGGTAGGTTTCAGGGGGGGATACCATATATATATATATAAAGCATTGTGGGGAATGTGCACATCAAACATCCGCCCAAAATAGCAGAATCTCATTGCTGTCCCACATCCAGCCTTCTTCCACCAGATGTTCGGTGTGATACAAACATGCTATATACGATGTGTCACAGACCTGGTCAAATCCCCAAGAATTTGGGCTTGCGAGTTCCGACTTCCAATTTTGGAGATCAAAGTTTTTTTGTATATACTGTTTGCCCATATTATATACCTGTCAATTGAAAACCAGCATTCTTCAGATGTTTTTCCCTCTGGAAAGGCCTATTCAGGCCTATTTATGCCTATTCACAGAGGTTGAGAGTTGAGAAAAACGCATGGTGTCCTGTAATTGGTTCCTCCAACCAATCCATTGATTCACTACCAGAGGGTAGGTCCGGCATGGTCCGGCGTTGGTTCCGTTGGGTCCGCCGCAGCTTGATCTCTGTGACAGGCCGCTCATGCAAATGCTCCTTGACGATGCAGGGGACTTCGCCCTGGAATGGTTGGTGACATTGGGTTATGCCATGTTGATGGAGGAAAGGTTCAGATCCATTCTAAGGTTGTGCCAAATGTTTGTTGGGCGGTGAGTCTGAGTTGTTGTTTCTGTGAAGTTCAAGGTGTATTTATCAATATTGACTGATTTCTCCAGCACATCTAGGGTGAGTTCATGTGGACTCATAGGGGACAGGCTGATACCATGCCTCCATGTTGTGGCTCTAGAAAGTTGGACAGCAGCCTCAATTCCATCCAATTCCCATATGGTACTGTTGTATCGTCATTATCCCCATCAAGTGCCATCTTATTGCTAGACAGGATTGTTGGAGACATCACATGTCTAATGTTTTCGGAGGCCCAATGATTCTAGAGATGCATGTTCAGTACATACTGCATCATGTTTGCCAATGTGTGAGCGAATTGGGTCGAGCAGTTGTGGCCACATTTCCAGGATACTGTAGTTTGAAAGATGCAGACACCAGGGGCAGGTGATTGTCCCAGGACATAAGAGTTGTGTTGATGTTAAAGAAAGCAAAGCGCTGAGATTTCGAGATGATCCCCTCCCACAGCCCCACTTTGCATCCATCCCGGTAAACCAATGGGTGTAGGGACGTAGAGACCCAAACCTCACCCCCGAAGTTGGCATTCTTTATTCACGGGGGAAATATATGTATGAGATTGTATGAGTATTTCTGCCAGCGAAGTTGGCTTACTTTATTCAGAGGGAGTTTACTCTATCAGGATATTTTTTTGGCGCTTTCTACCAGTCAATCAGTCAATCCCAGCTCAAAGATCCACAAAAACATGTTTCATCCCAGATGGATCAAGAGCTTCCGAACAAACGTAACCATGGTTTGATGCCTGCGATGACCAAAAACAATGTTCAATTATTTTGACCATGACACATGTGTATTGTGTTGTAGTGTAATATAATATCGATATTCAGATATACATAGATATACACATAACTATTTACATATATATATAAAGATCATATATCTATACTATACAGTGAATATCGGTTATACATTATACATAATAAACATATCATATGTATATATATATATATGTAAACCCCAGTTCCTCTGAACTTCTTGGTGCAGTTGGAGCATCTTGCGCGGGATCAGGTGCTCTTTCCCAACAAGCACATGGATCCACCTTTGGAGTTTCATGAGGCGGCGCGTGCAGGAAATCTGAATCATAACAGTCTTTTCATGACGCCATGGTCACATTAGATTAATTAGTTACCCTCTTGTAAACGTTTACATGTCGAACTGGAAAATTACCATCTTTAAGAGGTAAACTAACTACTTGTACAAAATGTGCCATTTTCAATAGCTATGTTGGTTTACCAGAGGGTATTGATGTTGTTTTTCCATTGCTGGTTATCCCCCCAGTTTCCATCCCGACTGTGGGATTGTATACTGGGATATACTGGGATATAGATATATATATATATATTTGTACGATCCTACTGAATCGGGAACGTGTATCCTACTAATGCGATCCTACATATGGATACGTATGGCCAATGATCGTCACCGTGACGCAATTTATGTGAGTTTCTCTCACCATAAGGTATACCCCAATGTTCTTTGTTGCTAGCCAACATGATGACGAGGATCATGATGATGACGACGACGATGACGACGACGACGACGACTACGACGACGACGACGACGATGATGATGATGATGCTTTTTTGGATTATGACAATGGTTATTATTATCATGATGATGAACCATAGGATGTTGGGGGTACCATACCTCAAGACAAGCACAAATATATGGACGGGCTGGCTTTGGTAGTGGGTCAGCCTTGGATTGAATGCCCTTTGGCAATTCAACAATATTCAACATAGCAATGGAACATGCTCCGTTTATACATGATGCTATTCCAGAAATAAAATGGGATGCCGGTTGGCGTTTCCCAACCACATGATAGTTTCCAACATTTGAACAAAATAAAGTAGTTGAGGCAGATGTGACTGTCTCAAGTTTAGGCATGCACACAGTGACACAACTTCAGGGATCATGATACAAGGTGGGGCCTCGGTGGCCACGAAATCCCTAAATTGGGGGGCCACAAAACTCCAAGAAGTATGGTTTATAGTACTTAAAAACTAATCATAGTTACATTACATACATTAATGGATTTTATAAACCAAATCTAATCGAAATGTTATCTTTGGGAACCTCACATTGTAATGATCATGATCACTGATCTTCCTAATGCAGTCCCAGCAGAGTCCATGCTGATTTCTCATGCGGCCCGGCTCGATTTCTTGGCTCCAGCGTAACCTGTAACCGGGGTTGGGAGCGCTTGAGTCAGCTGGAACTTCAGTGGATATTTAGAAACAACATGTAGGACCTAGTGACACTAGTGATGATGTACCTCACCTGTTTGCGCTGTTAGAATCTGAGAGAATCATACCGAAGATTTTAGTCTGGTGACATATCGTTACATCCATTTGGCAGTTTCCGGTTCACCCCATGCAATCCTGATTGATGGTGAACCAACTGCCCTTTTCATAATTGGATCATTAATTGGATCATAGCATCAGTAATGAATGTAGTAAATTCATGTGAATTCATCTTTTTTGGTTCATCATGCCGCATGCCCAAGTAATGAGTTGAGGAAAAATAACTCGTCTTTACTTGGTTATCCCAGCCATACTCGCCTCTGTTACAGGCCTACGGGATCCTACGGGTTACAGAGAGAAAGAGGGAGCTTCTTACAGACAACCCTCACTACACCCATGAGTTAGCACCCCTGAGCAGATCCTGCTGCGTGTTGCCATGCCCGCTGTGAAGCGAAAAATGGTGAAGCGCAAACCAGCAGCCAGCTTCAACACCAGGACGACGATGGCGGCTGAATTCATCCCATCAAACTTGGATATGGATACAGATGGAAGACAACACCAATATTGCACCGAAAGCCGAAACAAAAAAAGGTGCAACTCGTGTTTTGTTGGTGTCTTCAAGTATGTGCTGTCGTCTTATCCTTCTTGAGGACAATAACATATCATTTATATTGTCAACCCAGGAATGAAAAGCCCCTGTTGATCAGTATCGGGGGATTACCGTGTGAATGGCCATTTCAGAAGGGCAGCAGCTGGCAGAATGATCCACTTGTGTTTCTTCTCTATGTAGGATGTGAAATTATATTTCATCAGATCTTCTTTTCTGATTGGAAGCTGAAGACATGCAACAGATGTATAGATATGTTTCCTGCCAATATAGTACAAATGATGCTTTTAGACTCCGATTATACTCCATATGATTTTCGTTGGTCATGTTTATCCACATAATTTGCAGTGTCAATGGAGTAATGGATGGTTAGATGAAGAGACTGACATGGATATATTGATGCAAGGCTACTTACTCACTTTGCAAGTTGGGCGAATTAAGCTTGGCAGCCACTTGGACAAAACCAAGTAGCTGGGAAACAACCCTCTCCTGGGGTCCTAAGCATCACGACCAATTTGGCGACCCTCAGTGTCACGCCAAAACTGTTTAGCATCCATATATATCTCACTGTTCATAGAATCTTTCAGGCCCAGCCCAAACCCACCTTTTTATCATGTTCTCATATTTACTCTATACAATCTTCATTCTACCATTGCAAAGTTCTTGTTCCTGTCTTTTGTTCCTACCTGTCCTTATCATTGCTTTGATGCTTCCTGAGTTGGCAACTCCGCTGATGTCCCTTTCCCACGGGTTGGTTGATTTTCATGGAACTCCACTTGCGGATGCTTAGTCAAATTTAGTAAACATATCGTCATTGTCATAATTCGTCATATTGTCGCCAACACATTTAATTGGAGATTTAACCCATGCCATGTCCATATGTTTGTTGAGGAAAAGTCCGGATTCCTGTTGGTGAGATCCCGGATGATCCCGGTTTCTTGCTGGTTTGGGGGCCCCACTTTGCAACGAGGCCAACTTTAGCTGCTTGCATGGCCCATCTAGCTAACGAACTGGGTCACCATTTTGTGGAGTATCAACGAATATTTTTCAATGATCTTAAAACTTCCATATTTAAGTTGAATACGAATGAATACTAGTGCCATACATATCCATACATATATATATATATAATACATATATTACATATATACATATATATAGTTATATATATATACATATACGATCTTATACGTATCTTTGGCTCCGAACAAATCGAACAAATGTGACGAGCGGATCGTGCAGGAAGTGCCCCAGAAAGCCGCAGGGCGTCTTCGTGCAGAACGCCCCAAAGGGAGAAGACTCCCAGGCCTCGGGGCAACGTCGGCACCGTGGGAACCATGGGGTGTGAGTCTACGCTCCCCGAAACGAGTTTATGATCGGAAAGGAATTATAATCGGGAAATGATGAGAAACATTGATAAACCTATGTACATATATATATATGTACATATATATATGTATATATGTATATATATATATATATATATACATATATATATATATATACATAAACTATGGCATTTTCGGAGGCGCCTTATTTTCACACAACCTCAACGTGATTTTGTTAACTCACAAGAGATGGGTGATTTTGCCCTTTTAAAAACGAGGGATTGAAGCGTTTAGCCGTTTTTTTTCAAGCAACTTGATGCCATCCACCATATTTTGAGTCATTTTGTATCACTTTCAATAAATTGGTGACGCTACAAAAATGAACAGCTGAAGCATGCTGAAGCCAGAGATCACGGGGATGATCCCTCGTCAGTTGAACAGCTGCTCTTTATTGCAAGCCATAGACAGTGTGGCCGCCAGACCTCGGATGTGAGACGTTGTTTCATCCAGAACTGAACCTTGATGGTGGTCTATGTTTATTAGTTATACCAGCTGTAATATCACTTGAATTCAATGATAGTCATCTTGTACATCCTACTAGTATTTAATGTGTGCTCAATAATTGTGAAACCTCCGTGTACTGAACCAGCCGGCAAGGCTCAGTTTGAGAACACGCCTTTTGCGGAAGGTAGGTCGGTGGAAGGGCAGTGTGTCAACAAGAATCAACAGTGGAGATGCTGAAAAGTCTTTCATTATTCATCATTTGATATGTATTACGCAAACATATTATACATAATCATGTTGATCATATTTGACATGTGTTATGTTCTACAATACATAGTACACAATGCTAATGATCACAGAGGCAACCGTAATTATGTATATATAGAGATATATATTATGTGTGTGTGTCCACATGCACATGGTCTACATTTATATGTATATATACAATTATAGCGCTTTACCAGTTGTAAGTACTTATAACCCCATTTACGGAATGTATAATCCCATAGAAATAGCCAGTTAACCATTTATAACTGGTATTTCGGGCCTTAACTGTAGGCATTTTTCAGTAAAAACCCAAGTCCCCTTTAGTCGGCAAAATCAGTTTTTGGACTGCATCAAAGGCCTGGTCAAAAGCTGCATGATCTGATTGTCACTACTCGGGTAATGAATGACAATGATTGACAATGCATATATATATAACTTATATACATGTCTACATGTATAATAGATGTATATAATAATATTTAATGATTCAGAGACATCATAGATCATATGTCTTACATTTTCAGCACTTTGCAAGCATTGCACATATTTTGCACCGGCCCCTTGGGTCCCTTTGGTGACGCTGCAAGCTCATGGCCAATGTAGTCATGGCCAATGGGTGATCCATACGTCATGCATGTCAGCGCATTGAAACGAAGCCATCATCAATCTTGCAGAAATCATGTATCTCTATTCCTCTATATATATATATACATAGATAACTATATGATACTATATGAGTATATATATACATTGAGGGTTCAAGCAGCTGTAGACCCAAATCTCCCCCGCAGGCGGTTTCACAAACCTAACCCAAGCCATGCCTTTCTCTACCCCATGCAGGCTGTTACTCCAAATGATAA
>Ga0126342_10002016_pt1 | contig 30614 bp, 29 predicted proteins | sample Cyp1metagenome_FD_92528 | JGI IMG/M metagenome (GOLD analysis project Ga0126342, IMG submission 92528) | Coral microbial communities from Lord Howe Island, Old Settlement Bay, Australia - Cyphastrea 1 metagenome | ecosystem: Host-associated > Invertebrates > Cnidaria > Coral ...
CTATAAAATCCCATTAAATCACTATAAAATCCCATTAAATCACTATAAAATCCCATTAAATCACCATAAAATCCCATTAAATCACCATAAAATCCCATTAAATCACTATAAAATCCCATTAAATCACCATAAAATCCCATTAAATCACCATAAAATCCCATTAAATCACTATAAAATCCCATTAAATCACTATAAAATCCCATTAAATCACCATAAAATCCCATTAAATCACTATAAAATGCCATTAAATCACCATAAAATCCCATTAAATCACTATAAAATCCCTGTTAAACCCCTTATTAAAAAGGGTGACTGCCCCGTGACGAACTGAACTGCCTTCAACACCGTGAAAACGACGCTCTGCAGGAAGAGCACCAGGACTTCGGTGCTCTCGGTGATCTGCGGCGGCATCCTGAGGGAAAGCATAGACACCGATACGCGACATGAACATATATATATATATAAACGCATATATGTATAATATATAGTCTATCCATCTATCTATCTATCTATCTATCTATCTATCTATCTATCATTTTTTTCTCAATTTCAATTTTCGTTTTTACATATGCATATCCATGACGTGGCGGACGTGCGTAGGATTCAAACATGTGTAAGATACATAGATACGAAAAGATAGGATAGGCTAAGATAAGATAAGATAAGATAAGATACAGTAGGTAATTGGATAATTTATTTATATATATAAAGTCTATATATAATGCTACATATTTATCTCTCTCTCTCTCTCTCCCTGGCATTGTCATAGTCATCTACGAGCAACAGACCAAAGCCTCTGAGGCAGTTACAGATAGTTACAGCCTGAACCCCATGGTCCATTCTCACTACCATGTCAATCATCACATGACCTCGCTGACCTTGCTACTTTGACCATTTTTTTTGCATGTGAATATTGGCATCGCCGCGGTCCTGGCGATCCCATGGCCACAGCGTCGCTGACATGAGCACTTGAGACACCACGCTGAAGCCGATCACAAAGGTTCACCATGGTTCACCAAACTGCTCCAGTTCCATGTTGAAAACTAGGTGAATTGTATGGTTTATGCATGTTTGTGCTAGATATATTGGGCTTATACACTTACAACTGGGGGGCCTCAGCTTGCAAAATACTTTGGGCATTCATGTCGGGTCAGGGATTCAGGGGGTACTTTGACTTCATCCATCTTTTCTGAGGTTGCGACCACGTGGTCGCAACTGCTTGTGGGCTCACAAGAGTTCAACCAATGCTCATAGCGTAAAATGCCACTTAGCCACATCACGTACACATGGGAATATCTCATTGCCATGTTTGATTACCCTTGGATCACTCTGCCTTTTCAATAGGGCACCTCAAATGTGTTCCTCCAAATATGTTATTTGTGGGTGAGCCACTGTTGGACTACCCAAAAGTGATGTTTATGTAGCCCTTGAGAAAAAAGGCAACACCTGGTAACCCCACAACAAACAAAAACGGGCTTGGTGCAGCTAACTACTCAAAGAACACACACACACACATATATATATAGTGATATAGTTTGTGCATATATCGTAACCCTGGTCAACAAATACCCCTACTTTGGGATGAGAGCCCGATGATTTGTGAAGTGTATCTGCTGACATGGCTACCACTTACGATTTGTGGGGTCCTCCAAGTACGTAATCCTATCTTTCATACTTAGCACCACCTAAAACCTCTATGATCGCCTCAATTCTCATATGATTCCCTAACTCTCACCGAAAAACTGAAAAACAGTTAGTAAAACCTATCTTCTATTGAGAAATTAGGCAATCATTGTAAAATCCCAATGAAAGGCCGATGATCTGCCTACGCTTGTAGGAGCCTCGCCAGCCACTTGCAAGGTACGCCTACGCTCGCTGGGGAGGCTTTCGAGGTATTTAGAGGTCTTTCCGCGCATCTAAAATGGTCCAACCAATATCATAGAATGTGGGCCCCAAAATGTTATGGCTATGTATTAGTTAAAACTGGTTATTTCTATGGGATTATACATTCTATAAATGTGGTTTTGTTAGTACTTCTAACGGGTATTTCGGGCCATAACTGCAACATGTTAGCGAACTTGTTTAAAACAATTATACGTTGGTATATTAAACTATCCATAAACCAACTTATGATTATCTATTGTGGAAAACCATCCACAATCTGGTTGGTGGTTTCAACCATCTTGAAAAATATGAAAGTCAGTTGGGAAGGATTATCCCATATATTATGGAAAAGTAAAATTGATGTTTGAAACCACCAACCAGATTCATATTATCATATACCAACTTATGATTATCTATTGTGGTAAACCATCCATCATTGTCAGTTCGCATTTCCGTTTGCTCTGCCATGCTCCGCCTGTTCGCAGTGCCGTCGCAAAAGAGTGCCACCGCTTCTTCCAAGTCACCTCGGAAGCTCCGCGGTGCCCCAAAATCTGTGTGAAACCATAGGAAAAAGGGTGATGTTATCAACTAAAATGCTGATTTAATAAGGGATCTTAGGGATCTTTTGCTGATTTATGCTAAGTTGCAACTAGTTTATAAGGATGTGAATTCTACAGTTTATAGTAGTTATAACATGTCCTAACTATAGCTAGACACTTAGATGAGTTGGTAAACCAAGAAACATAACTAGGGGGCACAGGGTCAAGCTGTCAAGCTGGGATCTGTAGAGGGATGGGGTTGGTAAACGGATCTAACTATAACTGTCACACCAAACTAAACACCAGTTTTCATATGGAAATGTCAACCACTAAGACTATAGTTCATAATATTTATTTCAACCAAGTTAACATGTTGGGGCTCCAGCTTGTAAGAATTACAAATCTTCCACTTTTCCGTGCAAAAAGGTCACCTGCTCGCTGAAGGTGATGACCTATGGGAAAACCCACCTGTGTATCGCCTAAACAAAAAATCACCCCCAGATCTAGACAGTTTACAAAAAAATACAATACCCAATCGAATTGTTTTTTTTGTTTTGTTCGGAAAATCTGTTAGAGGTATCCCTGAGGAATTGTTTTCTATGCTAAAACCATGGTAAAGTCCCTTTAAGATCTTTGAGCTTACCAAAGCGTAGTCTCTTTCAGTAAAAGAAAAAATCTTGTATGTTCTTGGTTGCTAGCTCGTGGTTTCAAATATTTTCCCTCAAATCGGAATCATGATAATTTACCCATTGTACAAATATTATGTTCCTCCGAAAATGGGAAAACCCCAGTTCCAATGACTGTTATGTCACCTCCCACATAAGGACTATGCGACTAGCACTTTGCGGTGCACCCCGCTCTTGAAGAAACCCAAACATCATAGTTGTTCCTTTTAAAAAACATACAATACTCCCGTAAAATAGCTGTTTTTTACGATCCCCATTTTTTGAATTCACATAAGTATTACTCGATGGTGCTGGAATCACCGAGATTTCCTAACACATATCCCAGTTTTGCAGGTAAATATACCAGCACCATGGAGCATATGAGTATATACTTAGATGGGCGATGGGATTAAGCTAATTGGTAAATCAATGAGTTATAACATGTTACAACCCACTACTAGCATATGGGCTATGCACTCAGCTATCTTAAAGCGAAACCACCACCCACCGTCGTCCGAAAGATCGGGTCGAGCCACTGTTCAACTCATCATCCAAGTAGCCTCGAATCTGAAAAAAAATGAGGCGTCCAATGTGCCTGTCTAAATCTACACAAACATAATAACACATGTGTACATATGTGTGTGTATATACTTGTATATATATATACATACACATAAAGTCGTTTGTGTGACACGTATTTGTTTGTTTGCATTCACGAACGCCAATGCAAATGGAGAGTCATCAGTCATGATAAGGTTTTCTATGCTTTCTTCTAAGTATACAGTCTGATTCTTCGATCCGGCTCTCCCAAGTGGTTTCTAGGAAGTTCACGCACTTCCGAAACAGGTATATACACCTTATATATCTTACACAGCAGCCAACAAAAAGGACAAGATTTGACAACATGGATGGGGCACTGAACCAAAAATACCCACCTACATTTCATTGTATCCCCATTGTACTCTCTGTGTATTTAACATAGCCATGGAAAATCACCATTTTTAAATATTTTGAATAGGTAACCCATTTATAAATGGGCCATCTATACCATGGCTATGTTAAAATAACCAGAGGGTATCGTTAACATTCTCTAAGATTCTCTATGTTGAAGGCCCGTTGAACCTCCCGCGCCTAGTCTCCTGAGAACTTCTTCACAAAGCTCCTCAGAATCCTCCAGCAGAAAGGGTCCACCTGGCATCGGAAAAAACAAGCCCTGGTTCCTCCAAAGCCATGGTGAAAATAGATGAAAATAGCACCCAAATATGTGATGCCCCTCTAAATGTTGGTCGTTTTAACTGGAAAGAATGGGAGTTTCAGCAACAAAAATGGCGAATTTGGTGGAGAGAAGTAAGCCAACTGTTGGCTTTAAACATCTTTAAACCAACATTGTGGGTAACACTATTTATGACTGACGGTGGATCCAACTTCCTTTATCACTAAACTTAGAAGTTTCATGGGTGGATCCAAGTCGGATAGAATCATCATCACCACCTCCTTTTTCAACAGCTCAAAAAAGTTTCGATGCACAACAAAACAAACACAAGTTCAAAACAAAAAAGTTCCGCGTGTCAAAGAAGCGCATTTTCGGTCATGTGGTCCGATCCTACCATTCAAACTGCTGTTCAAACACTGACCCAGTGTTTGCATCAGCTTCGGATGGTTTTCCAGGATGTGAGAGTTGATCACTTCACCGCTATAAACATTACATCCCCTGAATAAGGAAGAACAATTGAAGAACAACACCAAAATCTCGTAAAAATATTGTTGAAAGGATCTCATGAAATAAATGTATAAACTAATATTTCCTATATATATATAGATTATGTTGGAGTGCCCATTGGTAAGATAAACAACCACGCACGAAACAAACCCAGGTAGTCAAATTGAAATAGCTTTGGCCTTTGGCATATCACCATTTTTGATAGGTAAATCATCTATAAATCACCCAATTTCCAAGAGCAAACTGTTAGTTCCAGAGGGTAAGGGTAAGCCATTATATTCCCATTGGTTGCCATTATTCTATATACCAACTATAATTATAATATACTATATATATATATTATATCCCATTCTTGTTGGATAAATCATCAACAATTCAATGGTTATTCAACAGTTATGGCCATGGCTATTTGTTCTAACTGGTTATTTCTACGGGATAAAAACACATTCTATAATTGGTGTTATAAGATGTTATAAGTACATATACCCTCTGGTAAACTAACATAGCTATGGAAAATCACAATTTTTAATGGGAAAATCCACTATAAATGGCAATTTTCAATAGCTATGTTACTTTACCAAAGGGTACATATAACTGGTATTTTGGGCCATAACTGAATGGTTTGGGCCATATTTTCCCGTCGCCTCCCAGGAAGATGGAACGACAATCCGCGGTGCCGTACTTGGCAATCACCTCCTACGAGGGACGCGTGAAAAAAGATGTGGAAAGCCGTGGTTTTTCATGATCTACACATGGTGGGAGAAGCCACATCTAGTGAAATAATTAATGTTAAATATACCATCCCACAGATTTGAACCACCAGAAATTTGGGATGTTCACCAGTAATGAGGTCTGAAAACATATGAAAAAATCCAACCAAAATGGAGATTTCACCACCAACTACATGACTAGGCGAATCACCAAGGGTTGTTTTTTCGACTTGAATCAGCCTTGCATCCCCATGTCTTGTTCGTTACCCTCTGGTAAACAAACAGAAATATGGCAAATGGCCATTGAAATAGTTGATTTTCCCATTAAACATGGTGATTTTCCATAGTTTTTTTGTATTTTTACCAGAGGGTAAATCATGTTAGATCCTGAGTTTGCTGGAGAAGTTGGATTTGTCCATAGGTTTTTCATGTTTAAGCCATCCAATGTCCAAGGTTGACAACTCTGTGACTCTTTTCCGAGGGCAGGGGAAAAAAATGTCAAGGATCTCACTTTTTGGAAGAGTTGACGTTCGGGTCAATCCCATTTCTGCCTCAAACCCAGCTATGTTCAGCGTTTGGCTCAAAGATTGCCCCGGAAATCGCTGAAGTTTCTGCGGCTTGCTACTCACTGACCTTTTCGAGATGAACCATGCACTCAAAAGCACCCAAACGAATCATATTGTCAGGCACATAGCACATAGCAAATTTACATGAACATTACTGGTTGGTGGTGCAATAACCATCTTGAAAAATATGAACGTCAATGGGAAGGATGACATCCCATATATGAAATGGAAAAATAAAATTGATGTGTGAAACCACCAACCAGATTAAATCCCATGAATCCATATGATTCCCATATCCTCCATTGACCCATTGACCCATTGATACTTGATATATGAAAGCACCCCATAAAAGTGGCCCCATGAATGTAGATCATGTTCCGAAGGTGTTTCCCTTTGTTGGTCTTCCACTGTCACATATATCTAAGTTTACCAAAGAGTTTCGGATAACACATCGACCGTTTCTGCTGGTTAACTCGTCATTTTGGTTAAAAAATCCCACGAACATCACCTCTGGAGCTGTTGATGGTGCCCCTTTTCTTCCCGTTCTCGTCCGTCGGTTTTTTGCGCCCTCCTTGGTCGCTCGGCCCTTGCTGCCCACGGGCATCACAAATGCCATTTGACTGGAGTCGAAGGTCCAGCTATCCATGGAACGACCTGTGCAGTTATGAGTGGTGACGGGTGGAGGTGACGGTTGGTGAAGCCCATAGTTAGCTAAGATATGCTAAGATGATCTTTACCCTCTGGTAATTTAACATAGCTATTGAAAATGACCATTTTTAATGGGTAATTCCACTATAAATGGCAATTTTCAATAGCTATGTCAGTTTACCAGAGGGTAAATTTCCTGTTTCCAGGTTTTGACATGCTCCATTCACTTGATGGGTTTGTTTGAATGGACCCCTCTTGCACAAAAAACATGGATTTGCATGGAATTTCCATCTGCGCTTCTGAATGCAGCTTCTGCATGGAACGACCATCAGTCGTTTGCGACCTGCGGGGTGTTGTGTTATGACCATTTATGACTTATGAGCATGTTCAATCTTTGAAAGTTCACCAAGGTTTACAAAGTCAATCTTATTTCTTGCTGGCTTCAATACATCCCAAACATCCCATGTTTGCTGAGTTTATGTCTAGTAATTTCTGGGCTCATGTTCAAACACAAACCTATAAGATTTATATAAATTTATTACGATTTATCTGCAATGCCGCACAGGTATACCCTGCAAGACTTCGAAGATTGTCCCAATTCCGGCCATTCAAACTCCCATGTCCCCATAGTACCACCATTTTCCATCTATTGTCCATCTCCCATCATATCAGCACTTCCCACCAGATCCCCCCCGTTTTCGTTGCCCAGCGGCCAGCGAAAGCGTCACAGAGCGCGTGCAACGGATACTGCGCGGGCCACACCGTCAGCGGTTGACTTGCGAAGTTCCGTGCCCAACACCTGGTGTTCCGAACGACGCTGGGTGAACATTAAACCTAGCTAGCCATGGTCCCGAAAAATTGATGATTAATTATTAATATGGCATCCCCAATAATAAACAAGCCATGTAATCATCTGTTAGGGTCTCCTGTTAAAATGATCTCAAATAGAGGTATACCTAACAATAAACCTTAATTAATTGGGGATAGTTTATTCTTGGGTTTACATCATTTTAAAGAAAACAACTGTGATGATAAATTGATTCGAATAACTGGGGTGTACATGGATATATCTGGGGTTCATGCGGGTTGCAAACCCACAAACCGAACTGGGGGCACCGCAGAAAAATAAGTTGGTCCTCAAACCCCATTTAACCCAGAAAATCCGAATGACTCATTTTACCCCTTTGTCAATGGTAAATGATCACTACGATGATGGAAAAATGAGTCATTGGACATTCAGCGATACTGATCAATCCCATAAACCCAACATTAATCCTAATTATTACTATTTCATATATTTTTGGGTTATATACAATCAAGTTAAATAACTTCAAAATTAATCTTATAGATATATACAGTTGTTCTTTCCACCTTAAGTTGGCCATTTAGCTCACCCTTGGGCCCCACGTTGTAACGATTGTTCGTTGTGTCCGCCTGGCGATGGCTGGTGCAATGGCATCGCGGGAGGAGGTCATAAAGCCCAAGTCCAAGAGATGCTGAACCAAGGCCTCTGACGGCGAGCGAAGCGGACAATTTCTTGGTGGAACCCTGGGGAAAATTGGAGTGATTTTCTTGGAAATGCTGGGGCCATGGTGATTAATCTGTGGATGGGCCTAGGGCCTAGAATAGTCACGAAAAATTAGTATGTACATATGTGAGTAATTTGCGTATCTTACTTCAAGGAATTACATGGACTATATATATTAAATCATCTGCCCAACACACATTCTGCGTCCGAAGCACCGTGATATCAGCCAAAGGCCCTTGCTCCTCATCCTGCCGACAGGAGGTAGTCATTCCAAAAAAATATGGTCAGCGAACGTGCAGCGGCCAGTTGGTACACTGCGCTTCACCGAGGTATTTGCCAAGGCAGCAAAGGCAAAACAAATCTATACTGCGCGCACTTTGTTTTAGACTCAAATAATAGCAAATCACGAGAGTAAATACATCTAAATAGATTAAATCATACATGAATGAATCCATAACAAACATAAATACTCATAAATTAAACAACATATATAGTAGGTCTATAATTATACTGGTGTGGATAGATACATATAATTACACACATCAATAAACAATAGGCACCCTGATCCCTATCCTGCCTTGGGAATGTGCTCCACCCTTCCAGCGGCTCCATATTGTAAGACAGCTCGCATCAAAGGCGTGCGGAAGCCGAACCATTTCACCTAGATCGAACGGTGGATGATAAGCCGACCTTGATGAGTTTATTTGTTTCTTGGATTATACTTGATTATACCATAGTTAAGCCACATTTTTCTTGGTCAAATCAAATCTCCACTTAGCTGTTGGTGAAACCCCATAAGTCATCAACATTTTCCATGAAATCATGAAACAATCATAAACAATCCCTATTATATCACCATTGACATCCCTATTAAACACCATGAACCACCATTCACCACCATTAACCCCAACTAAACATCACAAACGCCATCCGGATTTTCATGGTCAACCCATCCGTGCCGCGTCGCCTCGACCCAAAAGACCCGGGCGCCGTAGCGCTGGAAGTCCTTCGACAACGCCACGGATTCCGGGCAGCGGAAGGCGGGACCTTCCTGTGGCCGAGGTGCCCCCAATCTTAGGGAGTTTTGTTGGGGAAAATAGTGAGGAAAATGGTAAGAATAGGGATGTTTTCTTGGATTTTAGGGTGTTTTTTTTGGAGATGTTCTTGGATTTTATGGTGATATTCTTTTTAAAGGTGATTTTCTGGTGATTGATTGAACCAACAAGAATAGGGATATTGATGAGAACTGCCCTCTGGCCATCAAACGTGGCTAGCTGGGAAATCCCCTTTACATGGAGGTGTTTAGCCATTCGATCTTAACTTCAAAAGCGGGTGTGTATAAATATATCTATATATATACATATATAATATTAATATGTATTTACTTATTTATTTATCTATGTATTTATTTCTTTGTATAGCAAGTTGTTTGTTTTCTGCATTGCAAACATGGTCTTAAAATCAGCTGCATTATGCCAGAAGGTGAATTTTACAGACCATTCTGGACTGGAATTCCTCCGGTTTTCTGGAATCAAATCCGTCAAATCCTCCAACGCATGGGTACATACCCTCTGGTAAACTAACATAGCTATTGAAAATTGCCATTTATAGTTGATTTACCCATTAAAAATGGTGATTTTCCATAGTTATGTTAGTTTACCAGAGGGTAGGTTTGGTTTATGGATTCCCGCATTACAAGACTTCTTTCCAAGACAGTGGTCCACGATAGAAAATACCGAGAATTTTCACTTTGGTTGGCGAGACCCCGATTTAGCTGTTGGTTAAATCCCATAGACCATGGTTTGATCAGACATGAATCTACCCCATCATTCTGCAGGTGTCACATGTTTTTTCCAATTCCATCCAGTTCCACTCAACAAAATCTGCCAAGATTCCAGCAGCACCATCAACAGATCTTCGGCACCTTCCTGTCGCAAAAACTTCACCTGTCCAGAGACGGGTGTGCCCGGTGCCCTCCGTAGTGCCGTGCGTTGCTGGCGCGAAGCACGCATCAAAATGACAAGGTGGTGCCCCAGTGAAATGTTGGTTTATAACCCCCATGAATACTATAGATATGTGTATCATAAACCCAGTTATAACAAACCATAACTAGTTTATACACCATCTATAGTACTACAAACCACTTATAGTATCATAAACCACCATAACTAACTATAGTTTATAAACCAACTTAGCTCACTAGATCTAACTCGGGGGCACCACCTTCCACTGCCAACATTGGGTGTAGGTTCCGTCCATCCCTTGAAGCTGCACATGTGCCAATAAGTTATTTAAGTAACGTGTCATTGCGCCTGTCTAGTCTACATTGTTTATACATACATATATATATATATATATTATCTAAACTAAAATATAATATATAAACATCATTCATATACATATTAATACATTTACATCATTAATATATAAACTATGTTCCTATCCTCTGATGATAGGCAAAGATAAACATAATGGGACAATCCCAGAAAATCCCTCTTTAAACAACTGATCAAGCATCACTTATCAGAAAACTGGCTGAAACTGGTTAAACTGGCTAAAACTTCTTAAAACTGTTCACTGGTTACACATGGTTAAAACTGCTACAAACTGGAACAAGCTGGCTAAGACTGATTAAAACTATTCAAAATCTTAGTGTAAACTAGTCAATTTTAACTGCTTCAACATGGTTAGTAACTGGTTGATTTTCTTTCTTGGATGGTTACCATCTGGTTATTCAACAGTTCGCCATGGAAAATCACCATGTTTAAGTTCGGTAAACCATCTATTTCTATGGGCCATCTATACCATGGCTATGTTAAATAACCAAAGGGTATTCACCAACAACGTGACGCAACATCCCGTCCCACCAGCGCTACAAAGTCCACGTCCATGTTGACGTCGCTGCCGCTCCAGGGGCGGCCCTCGCGTTCCGAGGGCAGCAGGGCCACCTGCAAACCCTCCTGGAAGAACTGCACCTGCTGAAAGTTGCAGAAAAATGGCCATGAAATATATATATATAAGGGTATAGGTCAAAACCCTATACCCCTGGTGGACATCAGAATAGCTTGTAAATGGGTGTTCATTGCCCTAAAAAAGGTATCTATAGGTATTGATCCGTAGCCATGTATATATATATATATATATCCGATGAAATACCCCACAATTTTCCATAAATATTCCATTATGATGCATTTATTGCCATTTTTTGGTTATAACTGGTGATTTCTAGATTATACATTATACATTCTATAAATGGAGGTTGTGTTAATACTTGTAACTGGTATATAAAGGGCCAAAGGGGATCTCTGGCTCTGAAAATGGGCTATACCTGGTTTTTCTACCTTCTAAATGTAGGGAATCAGCTTGTTTTTTTTTTGAATCTATGAACATGTTTTTTCCCTGTATACTACATTGTGAGGACCCCAAGATAGCTAAGTTGGTTTATAACTCCAATAATTATGGTTTATGGTACTTATAACTATAGTTACTGGGGCTTTTGTTAACCAACAAACATCACTGGGGGGGGCCTCACATTGTACCATCACTGGGCCTCACATGGCCATACGGAATATGATCATCATTCAATGGATGGGATCATCTCGAGTCGGATGGGGAAATTTCGCATCGACATCGCTCTTCAGCCATTGTTTTTTTATCGTAGCAAGGGGAAAATCAGCAGTTTTTTGCACATCAATAGGTTCATATTCATCACAAATCACTACAAGTAACAATGATAACACATACCCCACAGTAAATTTACATAGATATAGGAAAAGAACACAAGTTGTACATCATGCTTGGGACGGGAAATTGTGTGTTTCCAGGTCTATCATCCGCAGTATATATATAATTATATATATATGTATATATTCCATAATATGAGTGCCGGACCAAATTACTTACTACTCGCAATGGACATGGCCAAAGTGGGTGGTCCCCTACTAGTATCGGTTGTGAAGGTTTGTACCTCCATGCTCATTATGTGTAAAAATAGGGCATCGGTAGGTGGGTGGTCCCCTATCGGTTGTGAAGGATTTCACACAAATTTGAACATGGCAAGTCCACTCCCTACTACTTTAGTCTTCCGCTAATCTTGTCGGTTACTCATATATTCCGACTTCCCATTATATCACCAAATTGCTGGTTATACGATAATTCACCAAACAATATTAAAGGTTGTTGGTTTACTGGGTTTACTGTATCTCCTCAGGATATCACCACTTAGCCAGGCTATATCATGCTATATCATGCTATTTCCTCAATTTCTTGTTGGATATATCCTCAATGTGTGAGAGTTCAACCCCATGTTACCACGCTACCACAGGAACTTTGGTGCCCGCAGGTTATGCTGGGAGAGAAACCACCATTCAATCACACATCTCTGTATTACTATACCTTCAATAAATCCTCATGCAAATCAGATCAAATCAGATCAAATACATTCTTCACACCAATTCACATAGCAATTGAAAATGGCCATTTATAGTGGATTTTCCCATTAATAGCATGGTGATTTTCCATTGCTATGTTAGTTCACCAGAGGGTACTTTCTATCGCTTAAATCGCCAGTTCTGTTGGTTCCTTCCCCCATTTTTCCCATCGTCGCGGCGCTGCTGCTTTCCCCATGGCGGTTCGCTGGACCGAGCGGACCGAGCTCTGCCACACTGGGGAAGCGATCTCAGGACCGTGGCAAGGCAGGGGCACCTAGGATTGCACAGTTAGGGGGTACAGTTCTGGCCCTTTATAGTTAGAAGTACTGAAATCACCCCATTGATAGAACGCTTTTTTAACCCCACGGAAATAACCAAGTTATCAGTTCTGGCCATTTATTAGTTTTAAGTTATAACTAATAAATGACCATAACTGTAGGTGAAGAGGATGGGGGTTGGGTGAGGCAAAGTGTCCCGATAATGTCTGGAAAGATTAAGTCTTGGAGTCCTTGAAGTTGGAGTTTAAGTGTTGGTGAAAGAGTAGTGCTGAAAAGCGAGGGAAACAAATGCTTCGTTCTTGGTCGTTTCAGGCATCCTTATATATAGAGATAAAGCACATGTTTTTTCAAGAACAACTGGTTGGAATGCATGTAGCTATTCATAGAATGTGATGCACAGATTTGAAAACTGCAACACCCCATCATGTTCATGCTGTTGGTCCTACAACAGTGTGGACATGGTGCCAAACATTGTAAACATTGTGGTCAAAATGTGATATGTCTGGGCTTCAATGGGCTTTATTTAATTGGGGTTCTCGAGACCACACGGCCGTCTGTGGCATGGGCACCTAGCTATTTATCTACAAGTATATAATTATGTATGTTGTGTTTGTGGTTTACCTGCCCCTCCCCTTTTCCAAGCCTTAGAACATGTTGTCTTGTAATTATTAATGTTCTATCTCTTTGTGAAGATTTATGAAGTATGTTGGTGGCTTACCCCGCACGTGCCCACAAAACAACCAAAGGGGCGCCGCTTCGGCCCCAGTCTCGCGGAAGAATTTTTGCCAGTCACTGCGCTTCAACCTGAGCTGAATGGTTGAGAAACGCGGCTCAAATTCAATGGGTTGTTTTTCTTTCAGGAACATCGACACTGGAAACCATTGCGTTGTTCCCCAACAACTATGGAGCTGTTTCCGGTTTCGATGTTCCTTAAACATCCTTAAACCAATCCAATCAACAGAAAGCATGGTCATCAATGGTCATCTCCAGGTGCCATGACCCCCACTGGATGGAAACCTCCTTCCCGACCGCGGCAAACTCTTTGTGGATCTTGGAGCTAAGTCATGCCAAATCACTGATCTTCAGCTGCAAAGACGCCACTGTAAACCTTTGCCCGGCGGTCGAACTCTTGCTCTCCCGGCTGGAAAACGGCCGGTGATTGTGCTCGAACAGTTTCCACATTTTCCCACGCACTGCACATGCATAGTAATACATAATTATATAAATTATATATATATATATCATTATATATCATTATATATCATATATTATACAATGGCAATCCTCTATAAATGGGCCATAGCTTCCATGGTTGCTACATTGCCAAAGGGCAACCCACAAAATATCCCATTCATATCCCAACTATATACCCGTATCATAGTCGCTATTTTTTGTGCTTAAATCTTCCCATTGTCCCTATCTTAAGTCCTACTATTGCTCATAGTCACATCCCATGACCATTACCCTCCAGTAAGTTAACATAGACCCTGGCAAATACAGTTAGGGGTTGGAAGATTACTTTCCACTGAAAATTGGTTATTTTCAGGGTCTACCAAAAAACTATGGAAAATCACCGTTTATAACAGGTAAATCATCTATAAATGGTCCATTTTCAATAGCTACGTTAAATTACCAGAGGGTAATCCTTTCCAATCCATGCATCCCAAATCAGCATCCCAAGGCACCAGCTGTTGGTGATGCGAGACCGCCTTCCAAGCAGCCCGGAACCTGTCGCCCCATGGGGGTTTCACCATGGGGGTTTCACCGTGGCAAAACGCTGATCTTGGCTGGGTAATGCTGGGTACAACCATAGTAACTTGCAACCCATAGACGGGGCCACTTAGGAGACTCAAGATGACTCAAGACCCAGCAAACATAAAAACGTGATCCTCCAAGTGGTTGGTTTCAAGTGGATTTACATCCCCATAGTACCTCCATGATATGCCCATTTACCCAAATGTTCCACCAATGTTTGCCGGCCATAACCATTGCCAGAAATACTGATTAGAACTGGACCCATTACATATATAGAGGTTTCCTAAAATGGAAGCACCCCCAAATCATCCATGAAAATGCTGTTTTTTTCTCACTCACCAGAGTTTCGCAACACGCCAAGCAGCTCCCTGGCCCCTTGCCCATCTCCATCCATCAGCAAGGCCGTAGGCCGGCGGTACGCGCGGCGTCGAATGGTGCTCCGGACGCCCAGGAGGAACCTGCCGGGTGCTGGAAAATCCAGTCAAACATTGGGGAAAAAACATGCCAAATATGTCCCCTCTGGTAATTTAACATAGCTATTGAAAATGGCCAGTTATAGTGGATTTTCCCATTAAAAATGGTGATTTTCCATAGTTATGTTAGTTTACCAGAGGGTACACAAATGCATATAAAATGCATGACATGATACTTGACATGTACTGGACCGATGCAGGGAATTAAGTAAATGAAATTTGAGGAAGACATGAAGGGTGTAAGTAAAAGTCCAGGAAAACTGAATGCCGGAACTCAGCCGAAACAAAAAAAAACGCCCCAAATGATCACTTGATCCATACAAACATCACCACACACTAATGTTCCATGAATTCATCATAATTCACATGTTTTACTATGGTTTTACTATGGTTTACCATGGTTTTACTATGGTTTTACTATGCTGAATGATGCTTTACTATGGTTTACCATGGTTTTACAGCACCAAACATCACCACACTAAGTTCCCCCTCCGGCCATCCAGCATGGTGATCGAAGATAGTACATGATAGTACCCTAGTAGGGATGAATAACTATTGATATTGATTAATAGTAGTATTGATAACTAGTGGATATCCCGGATATCCCCCAAAAAATGACTATTGGTAGCTATAAAAACCAATCAACCAAGATATGTTTAATTCCATAGCTCAACTGACTTGTCTTCCAAGGCACAGCATGGCACTTCCCTTGGCCACTGCCATCCCCCGTGGGCGCCACAAGGAACACTGCGCCACTTCCGAAATTGGCGCAGCAGCGGTGCAAACGGCAGGCGCTGCCGGGAGAGAAACCATGGGAGAAGCCATGTGGACTCATGGAGAGTAGCTCAAGATGTTCAAGGGAATCTGAAGTTTACCCATATGCTCCACGTTTTTTCTCTGTGCGTTTATACTTACATGGAAAACTAAAGCATGTATTCCACACATGGGTCTCTATGGTTTTAAGCAACCAAATTGAACGAGGAATCTCGAGGCTCGCGATTCCATTCATCATGTGGTAACTTACAGGATTGCTCAATGGGAATTCCAGGATCCTAAATTGGAGATACCTACCATATATAAGGCCTATGTAAGGGCTATGTAAGGAAATATCCACACAAAATATTGCCAAAAAAATGGTACTAACGTCTCTCCATTTTAGGATCCTGAAATTCCCATTGAATTGTTGAAATAACCACATGATGAATGGAACCGTGCGTAACTCACAAGGCTGATATGTCCTCACCGCCACCGGAACGGTTTATTGACTTATTTTGTGCGTTCTTCTGTTCTTGAAACCTAAATATGCAATAATATGCATGGAAGAGTGGTGAGACGGATTCTTCGTGCAAATTCTCTGCGGAGAGTGGCATTGCGTCGCTTTAAGGTAGCTGCTTCCATACGATCGGCATCAGTGGGTGCCCAAAAACACACATCGCCACTTGAGCTAAACTCGCTGCGCGAATCGCAATTTGATGTAGGTCAAAATGCCCATACCATGGTAGTTGACCCCCAAAACCTTGACAGAGTATAGAAAGTTGTTTTGGTTTTTAGAGGTAAAGGCTGCAAAGGCTTGTCTCCGACGCTTGCGACAGGATTGACTCCCCTTTTCACCTTAGGTTTCAATTTCTTAACAAAACAACTGAGCGATGCTGAACATGCCTACTATTATGGTTTTTGCTGACAACGAAGGGCGACCATGATGCCAAGCGGAAACACTTAACATCAACAAACCACAAGGAGATGTAGGCGGATGTAGGTTTTGAGGGTGCTGCTCCAGAGCCAGGTAAACTGCACAGCACACACACACACACACGGCCAGGTAAGCTGGTGATCCGAACATTCAGTGGGTTCTCGATGTAGCTGAATCTTCAAGACCAAAGATAATGGGTGGTGCAAGTAATTATATGTAATTACCCCAACCTACCCCCCCTGCACTCCCAAAATGAATCTACCAAATCAGGGTTTCGTTGTGTTTTGTTTACGGAAAAACATGAGCAGGGGGAACTATTTTTTGCTGCTCTGGAATCATGGAACCATCACTGCAAGGTGCTGCTCCAGTGAAGTTGGTATAATATGACTTGGATTAATCGAAAAAGAAATCGAGCTAGTTAAAAGTTATATAAAGTTATTATATGATATTACATGTTTTTTTTGGAACGTTAACATTTATGTAGCAAGAAACAAACAAAACTTGTGGACCCCACATTGTGCCAGCTTGAGACATCTCACACCCGCGCCAGTCCCACCCCGATTCGAAACTGGGGCTTACCGACTGGGCCTACCATGGGCTCGAGGACCTGCAGCTATTGTGATTTCTGGTCAATTGATCCATTTGGGGGTCTTAAAAAAGATGGGGCTACAAAATGCCAATTTCATCCAAATTCCAATCGTTTTTTTTATTTTTGGGTGCCCAAACTTCAAGAAAACCAGGTGGTACAGCCTCCGGAAGCTATGCTTGTTTGGGACCCAACAGATGGGAGTCAAAGCCGCACGTTCATAAACCACTAGCAACCCTGGCCAGTACCACTATCAACCATCAATAACCATCACCAACCGTTACTAACCATTCTTAACCATTAACCACTAGTTATGTTCTTAATCGGCAATTAAATTATTAACCATTATTATGCTAACCCTTACGAACAATTTGTAATTCATACTCTTAGAATGACCATCATTGATCCAACTATTATAACAACAATAACTATGATAACTATAACTAAAACCATCACTAACCACGATTCAAATATCATGAAAACCATGATTAACATTCATTAAGCCTTACTAACCATTATTAATCATCATTACAATGTGGGCCCCCCAGTTATGTTTGTTGGTTTATAAACCTCATGATATAACTATAGTTATTTGCGTGCCATAAACCATAGTGAAATTGGAGTTAAACGCACCAACTGAACGCTATCCAACGGGGGCCCCACATTGTAACCATTGTCCCATCAGCCATCAGCCACCATTAACCTTAATAATCACCATTAACCTTGTTAATCATCATTAATCAGTTAATTAACCATTTGATAACCATCATCATTAACCATTCCCGTCAGCCATCACCCCGCCACATCAGCCACATCAACCACCCGCCTGCGGTTTCAACTGGATGGCTGCCCTGGCGAAATCTCGAAATCTCACCAGCAACAAATAAATGATCCATCTAAGCTACCATGAAATCTACCAAAACAAAAACAAGGCGAGACTTCAAATGATATAAACAAACAAGCAAAAGAACTGGGATTTCACCTACCCTCTGGTAAATTAACATAACTAATTATGGAAAATCACCATGTTTAATGGGAGAATTCACTATAAATGACTATGTTCAATAGCTTTTTGTTTGTTTACCAGAGGGTTTTTTCAGTAAAACCGTCAAGAACTGAGCTCCACTGGCGAGAGATCCCCCTGGCTTTAGTATAGCCATGGAAAATCAGAATTTTGAATAAGCAAATCATCCAACTGAACTTCAAGGATCATTGATCATCCCCAGCTCATGGAAAATCATGGAAAATCGCTTGCCGACCTTGAGATGGTTAACTCCATTTTTTTTTACAAAGGAACCTACATAAGTACCAGTAAAAAAACTGCACGGTGGCTCATCCGGTAGGTAGGTTACATGTCCAACTTCAAGCATCATCCCTGAAAAACATAATTGGTCTTTGATGGAATGTTAATGTTGATATATTAAATACCGTACCTCCTTAAGTGGAAAGAAACCTTGTGGGGATGATTCCCGAAAAATGGACAGCCATTTATGGTGAGATCGACCTGATGATCGTGGTCATGGCATCTCATCGTAAACTACTGTTTATTAGCATTCTTCGTTTATGCCGCCATATTTCTTGGTTTATACCACCCCAATGATTATTGGGCTTTGACCATTCCATGCCAAGCTGGATTGTTGCTCCCCTGCTAACAGTTGAAATCTTTTGGTGGGATAAGTGCAGTCTATCCATCCAACCATCAAAAAACAAGCAATCTAAGTGTAAAGCCGTGTAGTCAATCTATGTCAATCTATATAGTAAATGGCCAATTTCCTGGATTTTCAGGGGCTTCCATTTCAATATCTAATGTTAGTTTGCTGCATTCTAATCCCGCCAGCGATTTGTCCATTTCTTTCCCCAAGCCACGCCTGGCAAGCACACTGACACGAACTTCCTCCAAAGCCTAACGGCAATGAGGAAGTGGGGTTTTATAACAGGAGCTTGTTGGAAAATAAAGCAGTTGCTTGTTGGATCGTGTCGAAAAAGTGTGTTTTTCACCAGTTAATATATGTTAATGATTATTGATTGGGACTAATATTGATTATGATTAATATATGTTAATGTTATGTTAATGATTCACCAGTTAATATATGTTAATAACTATAGGACTAGGATTATTGACCAGCTACTGATTGGGACCCATCGACCCATCACCGGGCTCCACACCGACCACAAGAGATGCAAGTTCTGCAGATGGTCAAAGCCTCAGCTCGAAGTTCCATATGGGTGTCAAGTGATAAAGTACCCCAATTTTTATCCCAATACTAAGATTGTTTATGGATATAGGTCATTTTCCCCCAAAAAAAATCATTGACATAATTGATGGTTTATGTTGAAGATATACTAAAGATTTTTCCGTGGTCCCCATAAGATTTAACCAAATCATATATCACCACAGTATTGACCCATATCACCACCAATATGACCTTACTGGGGACCCATCCATCATTATAAGATAGGATATAGAAGATTTCAAACCCATCAATCATCATCTATCAAATTGACCTATAATCATGAATCAATCATATATGATGATATGGGGACCACAGGTTTGATGATATATTGATGGTTCTAAACCTTTTTAAACAAATTGACCCATCAAAATCATCAAAATAATCACCAAACTTGCACAAATTGAGCCGCCGAAGGCTTCGGAATGTCGCAGGGCCAGCTCCAAGCGCCTGAGAACCTGCGCGGGGACGCCTTTGGGGACGCCTTTGGGGATGCCTTTTGGGCCGCCGGATTCGCCATAACTTGGCATGCAGGTGGGAAAATGTGAAGAAAATGATGGAACAAATGGGGATTTCAAATGATTTTAGCATCATTCATTGGGATTTTACGGGGAGTTCATGGCACAATTCTGCGATCTAAGGGGGTAAAATGGTGATTCGATGGTTTCGCCGGATCATTGAAAATGTATAACGAGCATGGGATTCAGTAGGTTTTTATGTGGATTTAATTTGAACTTATATAATTGGAGCTAAACACAAGAAACATGCATGTTGAGGACATAAAATTAGATATAGACATTATAAAACCCCAAAAAAAAAGTTTACTGAACTCACTGAAAAACAAGCAAAACAACGGTCGATTGGTTATGTCTCAGTGTGGGCCAATTCATAACAAATCATGATCTACACAAGGGTAGTGAAGAGAAGTTCGAAGTTCACCAAGATGACAATTATGCACATTCCAAGAAGTTGAAAGAAAGTCTGCAATTTTTAGGTATTTTAGGGCAAAGGTTCAGATGATTTTCCGGTGAACATTCATACACTGGCTATTCTTGTTTGTTACAGAAATAGTAGGTGATAATATGGCCACAACACCGACGAATGGATCCCATATGCTGCAATGCTCCAGTATCGAATATCTAGCAACATTTACACCCCAAATATCTCAAATGTAGGCTTTAAAAAATACAACACACACACATATATATACATATACTATACATATACTATACATATATACACTAAATATGAAGCATATGGAGATGAATAGTAGGCTCAAAACACGATCAAACGAAAAGACCGCACCAAAGCTCTGCCGCTGGTTTTGTTCAGAGGTGCATGCCGGCCGTTGCGGCAACACAAAGTCAGAAAGTCTCAGGAAGCACACGGCTAAACCAAAAACACCAAACTCCAAGCTGAAATAAGACCACTTTTAGATAGTTGCCCTTAGTTACTAACTAAAAACTTCTAGTGATTTCGTGGGGACGTTGTTATCATTGACCCACATGATCGCAAATAGTTCCGCGATGTTCAAGGGTGTTCTACGGTGTTCTACGATGTTCTACGCATTGCCAGCAGGACCCCAGTGGCCGTCGTTTCAAACACTGGACTCAGAAGGCTCCTGGCAGTAGCGGTCTCCCATGGTCTCCCGTTCCATGGCTCATCCGGATTGAAAATCGTCATTTGTAACAGGTAAATCCGGTACATCATATATAAATCAACTGTAAATGGTACATCATCTATAAATCAACTGCAAATGTGCAATTTTCTCTAGCCATGGCAAATAGCCAGAGGGTAGCAGTTTGAGAAAAATAACATGTGTTCACTACAATAGACATATACAGTCTGCTAGTAAAGTCAGAGTCTGTAAACAAACATCACTAGACCTACTAGAACAATAATGAAATCATGGGCAGCGTGGTTGGCTCTTGAATGTCAAGAACTTTAATTAAACAAGAAAGACGTCTCTTTTTTTATATTACTTAGACCCTATTTGGGGAAAACATAGTAATTCTGTCAAACTACCAACTATTCTGGTTGGTGGTGCAATAACCATCTTGAAAAATATTGGAGTTCGTCAATGGGGTTGGGATGACATCCCATCAATGGAAACTAATCCATTCATGTTTGAAACCACAAACCAGAAGTCATTACCCTCTGGCTATTTAACAGTTTGCCATGGAAAATCACCATGTTTAATAGGTAAACCTCTATACATGGCCCATTTCCCATGGCTATGTTAAATAGCCAGAGGGTAGTACCGTTATCTCCAAGCTGTGTTTCAGCTCAAGCTGCCGTAGACGGCGTCGGCGGGATGGGGACGATCCACTCGTGTTGTGCCATGAATCTGATTGCTGTGCTTCATATTAACTGTTAATAATGGTTAATATTAATCGTTATTATATATGGTTAATGATGGTTAAAAATAATCTGGTTGGTGGTTGAGCCTACCCCTCCGAAAAATGATGGACTTGAATGGAAAGTCATAAAATTGATGTTCCAAACCACCAACCAGAAAACAACTCTACCGCCCACCACCAACCAATGGGAAACATCCCCGGCCTTGTCAAGAACCAAGATTTCCATGTCAACTTTGGACATTTCCTTCAGTTCTTTCAACCTAGCTTTGTTGCACAATGTTCATCATCTTTTTCAGGTGCTGATTCTAGTATGAATTTGGGAATAAGCCATTCTAGAATGAACATTTGGGAATAATTCCAGTATACTCGTATTTCATGAGTGTAAATCGGATGATCAGAATGAACCGTTGGAGAAGCACCTAGAGGCTTCTTGTAAAACAATATGGATCTTGTAAAAAAAATATGGATCTTGGATCATGGTAAATCATGTGGCATCAATTCTGTTTTGGAACATTGCCATCAACATCTTTCCGTGATACCCAAGCCTTGTCATCTCTTCAACTTCTTTCCTGACCTGCCGATGGCTGGTTCACGGGTGATGTCACCCCCTTTGAAATCCGAAAAAAAACATTACCCCCCGGTAAACTAACATAACCATGGAAAATCACAATTTCCAATGGGTAAATCCACTATTTCTATGGCCATGTTCAATAGCAAACTGTTAGTTTACCAGGCCGGGTAAGCTATGGCAGCTATAGGGCTTTCCAAGCTGCTGGTGGGCTCATACTCCACTGATCGTGCTGTGGGATTCAGCGGGATAATTGATCAGTAGGGGACTCATTATTTGAACTGAATTAAGACATAAATAAACAAGTAAATAATTCAGGAACAACTAATTTATAACAAATCATATAAAACATAATTAATAATTTATATATGGAAATTTATTTAATATATAACAAATAATATTATAAACACATAATAAACATATATATATAATTATATATATATAATATGCAATAATATGCATACATACACACAAACCATGAATTATATAACCAGTGAGGATTTCGTTGACGATCCTCCCCAGCATCCCCAGCTGCCGCACCTTTTCCTTCCACCAACGCGTTCTTTGCGCCTGCGCTAAAATCTGCCAAGGGGTGTCACAATGGAACACCCCTTGCTGGCCCAACACTGGCCCAACATATAGGGGAGGAAATCTCATGAAATCTCATGAAAGCTTGCTCTTGATGCATCTGGATATATCTGGATCAAACATATCACATACCCTCTGGTAAACTAACATAGCGATTGAAAATGGTCAATGATAGTGGATTTTCCCATGAAAAATGGTGATTTTCCATAGTTATGTTAGTTTACCAGAGGGTATCACATATTATCACATGCTTCTATGTACGATTGTTGCATGAAACGCTCGCAGGCTGCAAAGCAGGGGACCTCTATGGCACGCTGAAAAGGAATGCGCCCAAAAACATCAAAAAATGTATGGCAACATGAAACAAATCGCCAACAAATAGAAGTTGACTTGAGTTCCTTTGGAGACAACATTCAAATGAATCAATACCTCATCCCCACCAGTTTCCAAACAGCATCCGGCGCTGTTCAATAGCAGAAACTGCAGTTCACTCAGTGGATCTGATGATCTGAGGTAATTATAGGTAAACATCTTGCTGAACATGTGAGATCTATAATTAAGTAGCAATACACCGTCCAGGGCCCCAATATTCGATATTTGGCTCGTTCAACGGTGCCACCATAGGGGTAAGCAACTTGTACCGCATTGCCACATCTTGATTCTCATGATCCATCATTATCCTATGAAATATCACCAGATTACGTATATTGATGGAGAGTTTCCCAAACTCATAATATGGACGGTTCTTATATGTTCTTATCCCATGCTATCTCTCTGATGTCCCTGGAGATTGATAGAGGATTCCACTTGGCAACTGGTTGGTAGCCCAGCCCGCCAGTCCTGTCTCCACAATTTCAAGGTCACCTGCTAGTGCTTCACCAGGGTTGAGGTGTGGGATGGAGGGGGGGCCTGGTCCCTTAGCTGGTGAACTTAACTGGGTCATATTCCCATAACTGGGTCACAAGTGGAGTTGTTTAATTACTTACCCATAGGATCCATGTATGGTATATATGCTAACATTTGGAGTATATTGATGGTAAATGTTATCATATATAGCATACATGGATCCTATGGGTTAGTAGATGGATTAAACTTGTACTTGGGATCTTGAAGGCGGTGGTTGCAACCCAGCCTGGCAACACAAATCCTAAGTACTCCATACTTCGATCGATTCCCAGGGCCCATCAGCAACGGGTCGCTGATGCGTTGGGGCCTCTGGTTGACCAGCACGAGGATCTTCCCACGTAGTGCTTTGAGTGTCGTGCACTTTGAAATACATCCTCCGCGGCATGACTTTGGGCCAAACTATCGATAGATGATTGCGGGCCCCCAATTTGCTTTGCTCTTATTGAAAACAACGACTAATGCATGCAAGAGAGCGCCCTCCCAGTTGTAATATGTTTTTGAAAACCATCAGATATAGATATGACATGATATTATTACCAAAAAACAGAATACAGTATATTATTATTATTATTATTATTATTATTATATATATACTTAGAGCAAGATATTGAAGTGCTAAACTCTCACCCAGTAGGCTTCCGTAGGTTTCCCCGGTATATTGCAGCGATATTCCCATCCTTTACTGATTAAATCTAAATTTTGGTGGACTCATGCCCAAAATAAAACTCATCAGCTAGTTCCCCATCTTTTGTTGCTAAAACATCCATTGCAATCCATTGAAAAAACACACATACATTGATCGTTACCCTCTGGTAATTTAACATAGCTATTGAAAATGGACCATAGAAATAGTTGATCTACCTAGTAAAAATGGTGATTTTCCATAGTTTTTTGTATGTTTACCAGGCCGGGTAGTTGACCCTCCAGCGATTTTTCCCCATCACCCTGCCGGCCTGCCCCGCTGGTCCAAGGCAGGATCAACGTGCTCAGGCAACCCCCGGGGATCCTGAGGCCATGACCACGTCCAAACACCAGGGGAATTTGGAGCGATCCAAAAAGGAAGAACAAAAAATAGGTTAAATATTTGATCCAGAGGGGTTAATATGCTAATGATCTAATGGTTAATAATCATCTAATGGTTAATTATCATAATAACCTAGTAATGGTTAATGGCTAATAATCTAATTATTACCATAATCTGTCAAACATTTGATCCAGAATAATGGTTAATAATCAAATATCATATGGGTCACCAAAAGAATACATAATCTTTGTGGATAGCTCCATATGGTTCATATAACATGTTATATAATATCATGATGATCCAGAAACATGTTTGACCTATCCAGAATATCCAGAAAATCCAGAAACATGTTTGGATGCAAATGAAGATCCAAACATTCAATGTCCTCTGATGATTCTCCAGTTGAAATGTTAAAATTGGGGATCTTCTATAATGCTAATTTTTAGATCAGAATATCCAGAAACATAGCATTACATTTGCATTCAATGTCACCTGATGATTCTCCAGTTAAAAAATGGATTAGCATTAATGCAACAAATAGATCAATTAGGAAACCTCAATCTGCAACCAGTCTTGGATTGAAGCGACACAAACAGAAATAACATCGCCCAAGCGCACAACAATAAAAGGGTGTTATCATATATATGTTATCCTATAGTTATTATATCCTAGTTATATATATATGTTATATATATATTTAGACATAATGTCAGTGTCCAGCCGGTCGGATGTGAGATTCCTCACTTTGTTTGGTTCAACGTTAATTCGTTAACTCCGACTCTTCACCAAGCTAGTCACCAAGAAACACGTCGCGTGGTTCGCATGGCTGGTCGAAAGGCGAAATAGATCTCACCGTCGTCGGACAGCCGCATGTCCTGGCTGAGGGCAGGATTGCTGGTTTCTGGAATTTTCTGGATTGATGGTTAATGTTAACCAGGATGAATGTCAACTGCCACCAGTTTACTAACAGTAGGGGTTAGTAATGTGAACGGTAATTTATCACTGTTTTGCGGGTAGCAACCCTCATTGATACTTAATCAACATTGTTTCTTAATCCGGGGTTGACACTGTCATTGTTGTTATACCTGGTGAGCCCTCTAAATAGCTCAAAACTGGGGGCCATGATGGAACAATAGAAAATTGGTCATGCAGTGAGAATTTGGATCGATTCAAATCCAATGTTGGAAATCAATCACTTTGAGCCGTAGCCAAATTGTGTTTGTGAATATCCAGGGGCGAAGCAGTATTGCAGTATTGAATCTTCATGATCAATTTTACAGTCACTACAGCTGGTGAACACATATCCATTCTTGTGACAAAGTACTAAGCTAGCCACTTGGAAAAGTTGCCCCAGTACCCCCAGGGGCTGAAGGCTTCAAGGCTTTAGTCATGGCTGTTCTGCGTCTTTCGCACAGCACCATGTCCCTAATCTCATTTGTGCAATTTATAGCAAATCTTTGAATTTGCAACTGCTCGCATAGTTCATTGCTTTGCCAATGCATCATTTTCTTGCTGGATTCTTTTAGAATCCTGTAGTGCTTCCTCCCTCGGCGGGGTTTGCACCGGCATGACGAACAAAAGGGGCAAATGATGCAACACTATCGGACACCACCTCAGCACCGTAGCGTGAGATACAAATGAATATGTGTACCTTCAAGTAAAATCAAGCATGATTCTATGTCTATGCATCCTGTCCAGTGCAAAGAAAACACTAGTTCCCAAATCAACCAGACGAACATGTTGATAAATATTGTGAATATGGTGCAGGCTATGTTGAAATGACAAGCTACAATGTGGGGCCCGCAAACGATAACTAAGTTGCTTCAACAAACTCCAATAACTATGGTTTACGATACTTACGATGTGGCTTATAAACCAACTTAGCCATCTAGAGCGCCCCACTTTTGACATAGCCATAAATCAGCCATATCTCTCCCATACCGCCAGATCGCCGACTCGGTCCCCGCACCCAACCGACAGGACAGCCACGAGGGTCGATCGTGGTCGTCTGACGCGTGAAATGGTACTGGAAGTAGACCTGCGCAAGTTGAACCGTGGATCATACAGCTGTAGAAGTGCTCCATCAGCCCATATGCCACATATCCAGGCAACATCTCTCATTTTCCCATATTTTCCCTATAGTTTTCAAGAAGCGGTTCATAAATTTCATGACCCCAGTTAAGACATGTTAAGACCCATTTTGCATAGTATATTTTAATCCATGTTTTACTTAAAAGAGAATCCAATCACCCCAAATTGAATTAAACAAATATGACTTGTCTAGAATCTAAATAGTCTGAAACCCCGCATTTTATCTTTTATGTTTGAAGCCGAAGCTAAAACCTGCAGGACATGCTAACGCACATCTATATGGAGTGGGTGCCGCTGCTAATTACTAAATAGTCGTGAAAATTCAAGAATTGTTCATCTGCTGCAAGGCTTGTCGTTGCCTTTGCTGGCACTGTTGCTTTTGTCAAACAGAAAGGATAAACTCAAGTTCTCTGACAGCGACTGGGTCACAGGTCAGCCGAAGCCGCTTTTTGCAACTTTTGCTAGCGTAATGCTAGCGGGGATCTAGCGGGTAAAATTATATATATATATATATAAATGCACAAAATTGAACGACAAACTTAAACACATAGGAAAATTGTCGGGTAGCAAAGCAATTCATTAAGACATACTTCGGTTTAAGGCGCTAAGTGTTAATATATCTTATTGTTTCTTCATGTTGAAATACCAAGCAGTCGGCAACACATCAAAAAAAACTTTGAACATGGATGTTAAAGAATAACTAGCGCAAACCTAGCGGGTTTGCTAGCGCTGCCTTGCAGAATTGGTGAATTTAGTTGCGTGCCGCATCATAACAAAATATAACAAAGAGAAAAACCACCAGATTCAAACTGATTGTCAACAACTAGTACAAAACTTCTGTCAACTATTTTTGGCAAATTGTCAATATATTATGTGAATTTATGTGATATGTTACGATAAACCCTCCTGAATGAAACATCTCCCAACCATCAGGCGAAACGCTGGTGCTTCAATCTCATTTCGCCAGACCGGGAGCTACGAGAACATAGATGTTGACAACCTATGGTTTCCCTCGGAAAATGATCTTCAATTGGTGGCATTGCATGCCACATCTATATATGTTTATCATTATTTATTTATCCTAGGGGTAATGGATGGTAATGGCTTGATCTAATGGCTTGCAGACTTCCCTAAAAGAATCAACTACTCTCGTACTATTTAACGTAGACGTGGTGGCCAAAAAAACATCAACAAACATATTAGTACAAATGCATCCTGATGGCCACGTTTAATTTGCAAAACAACGCTGTAAATGTATTTTTTCCTAAACGTAGACGTAGAAAGGTAATTGTTTTTGCCTTTCACCATGGCTATGTTAAAGCTGCATTCTGGTGTGAAAAGAGATGTTGCATTTCCATTTTTGATGGCTGGGTGTTTTCTGTTTGATTTTCTGGATTTTGGAAATTAAACGTAGACATGAAGATCACTGTTTCACAACGTCGAAAAGTTACTTTTAAAGTAGAAAACAATGCCGGCAACAATGCTGGCAACAATGCCAACAACAATGTCACACTACTGTAAACATGGCCGCGCACAGGTCATCCAACAGCTAGGTGATTTTTTTCCACGTCTACGTTTAATGAAACCGACAACATCTTACGGCTAAGGGTTTTTTCATGGTTTTTCATTTTTGGAACGTTCAAATAAAGACTAATAAACATGTCCGTTGCAACCATCCCAATAGCTTTGTTTGATTCCTCTCCAACGGCTACGTTAAAGAGTTTATTTTTTTGGGAAGTTTTTCTGCACTATTTTGGTCATGAAACATAGCTGTTGGAACTGCTACGATAGGTATGTTTAGGGCACTTTGCAACGATGTTATAAATGTTATAAAAACGAATCAACCAATGGCTATGTTAAGTGGCATTTTCTAGTGGCAACTGCCAATAGCTAATGCTTAGTACACGTTGCCACGATGTCATAAAATGGTTCAACCCATAGCTATGTTAACTACTCTACCACTGATTCAACGTAGTAGGCGAAATTGCGCAAATTTCAATCCGACGCCTACGTTTGTTAGCACCGACAACGTCCAACGGCCAGTTTTTTCATTTTTTGAGCTAGAATTTCACGTTCCAAAAAACATGTCCGTTGCATTCCGTTGCCACCATTCCAATAGCTATGTTAATCTGTGCTCCCAATAGCTATATACGTTAAGAGTTTTTTTTGGGGGAACTTTTCTGCACTATTTTCGCCATTAAACATCGCTATGGTGAAGCACTTTGCAACGGCCAGTAGCTATGTTTAGTGCACTTTGCAACGATGTTATAAAAATGGTTCGACCAATTATATAGCTATGTCAGCTATGTTAATTAAGTGGGATTACCTGGTGGCAACTGCCAATAGCTATGTTTAGTGCACTTTGCAATAGTACAATTTTTTTTTAAAAAAACTATTCATAGGTGACTTCCCAATAGTACTACAGATCCCCAACGTGGATTGAACATATGTTCAAATGATGCATTCCCTTTCTGTACATCCAAAATCTTACACAGGGCGCTCTCTAATGATCGAGATGAGATCAATGGTCGGACGCAGTATGGATATCGTTGTGGCTTCTTACATCTTGGCTTTGCAATCCCCTGGGGGCAGCTCAGTAGCCATGTTTAAAAGCAGTCCTAGTCATAGGTGACGTCCCAATAGCACTACAGATCCCCAACGTTGATTGAAAGTATGTTCAAATGATGCATACCCTTTCGTTTTAAACATGGCTACTAAGCTGCCTCCAGGGGATTGCAAAGCCAAGGAGCCACAACTATATCCATACTGTTTCCGACCAAAACCATGATGTATTTGTTTGACCACATCCCTTTCATTCGACAGCGCCTTTTGCAACATTTTCGGTGTTCAGAAAGGGAATGCATCATTTGAACATACTTTCAATCCACGTTGGGGATCTGTAGTACTATTGGGAAGTCACCTATGACTAGGACTGCTTTTAAACATGGCTACTGAGCTGCCCCCAGGGGATTGCAAAGCCAAGGAGTAAGAAGCCACAACGATATCCATACTGCATCCGACCATTGATCTCATCTCTATCATTAGAGAGCGCCCTGTGTAAGATTTTGGATGTACAGAAAGGGAATGCATCGTTTGAACATATTTTCAATCCATGTTGGGGATCTGTAGTACTATTGAGAAGTCATGAATAGGAGTGTTTTTAAACATGGCCACTGAGCTGCCTCCAAGGGATTGCAAAGCCAAGGAGCCACAACTATATCCATACTTTTTCCGGCCAAAACATTGATCATTTTTTTGACCACATCCCTTTCATTCGAGAGCGCCTTTTGTAACATTTCCGATGTTCAGCAAGGGAATGCATCATTTGAACATATTTTCAATCCACGTTGGGGATCTGTAGTACTATTGGGAAG
>Ga0126342_10002017_pt1:0-15000 | contig 30612 bp, 28 predicted proteins | sample Cyp1metagenome_FD_92528 | JGI IMG/M metagenome (GOLD analysis project Ga0126342, IMG submission 92528) | Coral microbial communities from Lord Howe Island, Old Settlement Bay, Australia - Cyphastrea 1 metagenome | ecosystem: Host-associated > Invertebrates > Cnidaria > Coral ...
GCAGAGTGCACGCACGCACGGGCTTCGCTGGCGCACGGCGCATGCAAGTTCTATAGATGAGAAAGGTCTTATATATATCTTTAAGGCAACTTCCGCCCCGCCTCGTGCGGGTACTACTGGTATGAAGTACCAATCAAAATGGTTGATTTTCCACATTTACATTAGTTTACCCCCAGGTGCTCAAGAAATGATTTGATGGGATATATGGGATCCTAACCACGAACGATTTGTGTTCAAGCCCCTCTGTTTGTTGATCATTTGGGATGGTACCACCCTTCATATATTGGGGATGATCATACCATATCATACCCTCTGGTAAACTAACATTGCTATGGAAAATCACCATGTTTAATGGGTAAATCAACTATAAATGGCCATTTTCAATAGCTATGTGAAATTACCAGAGGGTAATACCAATTTGATATTCATCAAATATCAACCGCAGCCATGAATTATCCATGACAAGCGTCATTGGTAATAGAAACACCCAATTATTGATGTTAAGTCATTGGGCTGGATGTTGCAAGAGTTCAACCTGAAAAGTTCGGCTCTGAGGATGGTTCCCCTTACACCATTCCATGGATGACAAGGGATCATGGGACGACTCATGGATGATGGAGTGATGGGTGATAAAAGATGACTTACTGGTGCGTTTTACGTAGGCTTGCTGGATGGGTTGCTGGGGGTTGCTGGGATGATTATTACTAGTGATTATGGATCATTCCCGAAAATTCCCTGTGTTTAACACCAGTAAATTATGCATGATTGTGGAGGATTGTGGATGATTGGATGATGGATGATGGATGACTAATAGTTGATGGATGACTAATATAGTTGATGGATGTTGATGGACGATCGTGGATGATGTCGTAATTTGTTTCTCCTGGAAGCAATATACACGCGAGAGGAAAATCTCTGGAATTGACCAGCTAAAGCCGGATTTTCCGGCATTTCTTATTCCTGTAAGGTGGCCCCCACCCTAGAATAGTTCAGTTGGTTTGAACTAGTTTAACTATGGTTTGTGATAGATATATCTGCAGTTCATGGTGTTTATAAACCACAACCTTGACATCTAGGGTCTAGGGGTCCCAGCTTGGACTTTTTTTGTCTGGATTTATAGCATTTTTTTTACAGCATCACTGCAGTGATGTCGCAGTGAGGTCGTTACCCTCTGGTAATTTAACATAGCTATTGAAAATGACCATAGAAATAGTGAGTTTTGCCATACAAAAATGGTGGATCTTTCCATAATTATGTAATACCAGAGGGTAAACCTCCATTTTCCTATGGTTTTCCTATGGTTTCTCCAGATTCCAACCACCGGTGACCTCGGCACAATATGGAGACTCGGCGGCAGTTGAAGTTGTCGATCTGGGTGGCCTCATTAGCGCTGAGGGCCATTGCAAAATGGGATCCCCCAGATTCTCCATGGATTATCATTATCCAATATCATCCCAATATAGATTTTAATATTCAAACCTATGGTTTGGGGGATCCCCCATTCAGGAAAACCTGTATGTATATATATATATATTGATTGGTGAAATGAAGGTTTTTGGGTTCAAACCACCCCACGACGAGTTTAGTTCCCTAAAAACCTTAGTGGGTGTCACAACCCACGGGCCATTTCGTTTTCGATTTTTCGCGGTCGAGCAGCTGCGTATTATCGGGCCTGACAGGTTTGGGGTCAACCTTTGCCGCGGTAGGCAAAAAACCCTGTCGACAACACTCCACTGATTTTGGTGCATTTCCAGGTTGATTTTCCCTGGTCTGGCCTTTATTGAGTGGTCGCATTTTCAATTTCAAATTTTGGGACTCCTTTGCTGAACTGTTTCTCACTGGTAAAGGTTTTTCACATTTTTGCACTTTGGATATCTACAATTCGAGATCTAATTTGGCTCTGCGGTGGCCTTACAACCGAGAAACACTGAACATTGACATTTGGATTTCCACATTGGTTTGAACCGGCTCGCCTTCACTGCTTGTGGTTTTTCCCGTTTGGTGTGTTCAGCCCTCTTGGTGCTACTGATCATTGTGGTAGTATTTGACACATTTCATCATTTCGCCCAATCAAGCAACCTTGAGAAGGAAGAATCGACGGGAAAGAGCCAGTGCACGTCGTCTCTGGTTTTTCCATCGCAGGGGTATAGTCAAGCTGAACAGTGGCACTTTGCACAGAATCAAGCGGACTTTAGCCCATCATCACTCAAGAGATCGGCACTTCTTACTGACCATCAAGGAATCAATGTCGCAACAGACAGAAGCATATCCTTGGCGCTGTTTGAATTGCAATCGAATCAACAAAAAGCTAGCCATCACATGTGCCAAATGTTATGCACACTGGACCAGTGGCATCAGGCACAGCACCGAGCCCAAGAACATGAGTTCGAGCCAGTCGCAGTGGAAACCGTGGCAGGAATGGACAGATACAAATGCAGACTGGACATGGCAGGACCATAGGTCTGGTTCAAGGCGACCAAGTCGGAAGCCAAATCGAGAAGCCACCCCACACCCAGATCAGCCAGCCCCAGGCAACGCAAGGGGAAGGGCAAGAATGCCACCAAGGGAAAGGGCACAGGTGGAAAACAGGCCGATGCACAGAATTATCCGGCCATTCCCAAAGCCATGCAGCCCTTTGGTGGCACCAATTCTGCAGTAGATCATATCATTCCGGGAGGTGCAACATGTTCAACAAATGCCAATGTCTCTGGGACGGGATCGCAGATACAGGCACAGAATCAGGAATTGGTGAATGCCCTGAGAAAAGCTTATCCGAATATGGAGACGACGCCGACAGATGTCAAGGAGTTGATCGAGAAAACCGAGCAGAACCTTGCGAGGTCCATCACGACCAACATCCATGCCCCAACAAGAGCGCTCAGCAAAGCACAGAGACTCTTGCAAGATGTGACAGAGGCCAGGCGCAAGCACAGGGCAGCCTGGATGGAGTATCTAAAGGATGGACTTCAAGCATGGGAAAGTTCATTAGAAGGCTATCGGAGGCATCAAGCCGCCTTGCAAGAAGCTGCGGCGACTGCCCGTGCAGATATTGCGACAGCAAGACAAGCCATCGAAATGAATGCAAAAGCTGCAGAAGATCCATCTGCACCAAGAATTGTCATGGCTCAACCGATTCGAGAGGAGATCGAAGAAGCTGGACAAGAGGAACAAGTGGATCAAGAGGAGGAGAAGCTCCGATCATCCCTGCAGAGTGTTCTCACAGCATGTGCAGGATCCCTGGGACTGGCAGCTCAACCTCAGATGACGGGAGACAATTCCACAACAGATGCTCAAGAGATCCTGGACAACGAAGACGATCGCAAGTCCAAGCGCCAGCGATCACAAGAGCCTGGTGGCACAATGCGTGGCAAACCTGCATCGTCGTGAGTGCAGGCCGTGACTGTACAGTTTACTCATGGAATGGACAGCACGAGGCCACTCCATATGGCTGTTTCGCATCTTCTGTTGAGGCCTATGGGTATCATCAGTATACCTGTGCAGCAAGCAGTTATTGTGTAACAGACCAGTTATTTCAACCTTCGATTTCTTGGCAACATTCCATAGTGTTTGAGCCTGATTTCAAAGTCCGTATCAAGCTATCCAAAATGCGTTGAGATGCCGAAGTGAAGTTCTTCTGGCAGAAGCAGGCTTTCCACGTATCGAATCCTTTGAGTGGAACAGAACTTTTCAATCATATGATGGTGACATGTCAAACCTCTTGCAATATGCATCAGTTTTAGATGTGCATCAAATCCCGATGGACCAATTCCATGGTGAACATGAAGAATTCCAGGTGATGCAAACCCGCCTGACACCTCCTGAAAGCATGCAAAAGGGTTCAAACGCCGGCAATTCAAGTGAGGATGATCCCATACCTCTTGACTGGATGATTGACTTACAAAGAATTGTGCAGCAACACGTTGACCAATGCCAAGCTGATCCTCAAACAGAATTCCTATTTTCTGTATATACTTGGTTTTTGGATCACAATTCACAAAAAGTTTGTCGTGAACCGAAAATAGCTACATTGGGAGGAGATCCAACAGAGTGGGAGGAAGACATTCTTCAACCCTGGCAACAGAGACTGGACCGACAAGAGCATGTGTACATAGATCATGTACAGCCTGCAGTGCCGCGATCCAGCATTGAGGAGCATCTAGCCCACATCATTTTGACTCAGCACCCGGAGGATTTATCATCAGTTCTGTTTTCAATGGAATTTGTTGACGATCAGGCTGTAAGTGTGATCGTCAGGACAGCTGTGATGGTGCCCAGGAATTGCCAACAACAAGACATTGTTAGGATGGTGTCTCTGTTCGAATCATTTTCCCAAAATCAAATAGCCTGGAAATTTCCTGAGCTTAGCAGTTCTGATCAAGCTTTCCGTACGTGGTCGGGCATGGGTCTCAAAGTGGACATTTATGCTGACAATGAACACAATATGGCTGAAGAAACCAGTCTATTTCAGGTGTGTAGTCTGTCGAATCGAAGAGATGTGTTGCACCAGTTTGATTTGAATAGCAGACAACCATGCACTCAGCCCTCACGAAGTTGCATCAAAACATGTCAGTCGTCGATTTCCAGAAGTGTGTCGTCGCCCAAGTTCACGAACAGAGTTGACATGCTTATGATTCGGGATGATTATTCATTTGCAAAAGAGTTTTCCATTAGACATTGCGACCTTTTGGATTGGACAGACAAACCATGGCAACTTTGGATGAAAGACAATCAAGATAGATGGTTCCTACGTGCTCCGCCGTCTGAAAAGGCCGTGTTGAGCTGCGGACAACCCTTGCCAGATTGCACCATCACTCCCCCAATCCAAGTTGCCGTATCACGGATCACCATGGACGCCCTGAGTGCCTAGCACCTGAGCTTACGCCAGCTGGACCCAACGATCAGGACAATGCACAAGAAGCACTGACAATTCCGATTCCGACATTCCTCCAACACCTTCTAGAAATGGCACCAGTTGAAGATGAATGGAATGATGATCTGGCCATGGAATTTTTTGTTCGTACATGGTTTATCCACCATCTCGGTCATCAAAAATGTGAAAGGCCTCGTATAATTGAGCTGGGTAGAGAATGGCAAAGATGGCATGCAGAGATCTTGCAGGGTTGGACTGACTTTATTGGCCCGCAACAAGAGCACAGTGTCCATGTCGTCAAGCAGACCCACCCCGATCAGCAGTCCATCAAAGAGCTGCTGCGGATTTAATCATCACAGCTGGACCTGACCTTCAACGATTTGGAGGGTTAGTCGCACTCACTTCATTGGTGAATGTAGATGATTTGAGGTTTTCAATTGCAGCGTCTTTTCCTTCAGATGTCAGTGGACTCATGATCAGAAATATCGGAGAAGCTGATGTAATCTGTGATCAGAGAAGGTGCAACATCTATCATGGATGGGTAGAAATCCCACAAACATTTGATCGGGACCATCGAATGGCAGATGGGGATTCATTTGTGATTTACCTGGGACCACCTCAAGAGACTTCCTCAGATGCAGCCGAAAATTTGCCATCGAATGATGCAGTCCTGAATGATGATCACGACTATGATGACAGCCCAGCCGGTCAAAGTGCCCCACAGGCAGAAGAACTAGCTCAAGAGTCAACCACTGGATCAGCCACAGGATCAGATGGAAGACTTCCTGCTCGCTCAAGATCTCGAGGGACACAGCACCAAAGAGATCAAATGCAAACAGTCAAGCTATACTGCCTCCACCGTCCAACAGTTCAGGGTCGGGTCAGATGGGGAATTTTGACAACCTACTCGTAGATGTTGCCCGTCTGCTTACAGTTCCAGTTGCTAGAATTTCTGCACTGCACTACGTGAGAGCACAGCCAGTAGGAGATGCAGATCAAATTGAACCCATAATCGTCCAACTTCTGCATGATATCCCAGACGGCTCGACGGACAAATTGCTGCTACTGGATGTTGAGACACATCAAACATCCCACATGCCTCAGATGCCTGTGACTCCCATTGTAACTCGCCAAGTCCGAAGAGTAGTCACGCACATGGCCAGAGCACATGTCTTAATGACTGGAGGGGTAGCACACTTATGTGGATTACATCAGGATCGATGTCTTGTCCATATGGATCACACTCTCTGGAACATGCAAGACATTGGAGTACGCACCTTCATTCATGGACACTACATTCGGATAGTCGTGCCAGAATCCAATGATGACAATAGAATAGCCGCCAGGACCCATTCAATTGAGAGATGCCTGTCAGACACAGTCTCTCTGGCAGATGGCGGACTTCATGAGGTAGGCGGTTCATTTCCTTCAGATCAACATGTTCCCAATGGTGTGGCCGTCCCTGGAAACAAAGTGTGGCCCACAGATCAACAAGATCACCAGGATGTGCCAATCATCCTTGAGCCGAGTGAACCACTCGTGAACATGATGCCAAGACATGATGGCAATTTGCAGTACACGGATTTGCATGTCTTGTTTGGTCCCAACAGCAATTCCAATCGGTATGATGAGGGCAGTCACATACATGTCATGACCTGGTATATTCACCACGAAGCCCGACCAGTGTGTGAACGGCCAAGACCAGTGCGCCTCTCAAACCCGATCATCACATGGTTGGACGATTTGAGAAGAGCATGGATGGATCACATGGACCCTGAGACTGTTCTGGCTGTTCATGTATTTGTCCAACCCCAGCTAGAGACAGGAGAAACCGACATGCGTGTCACATTCTCTTGGAACAAGCCCATCACCCTGCCGTTTCAGCAGGAATAGCGACAGGTCTAATCGAAAGTGAGCACACTGACTGGATCGTTCAGAAAGCTTTTTCGGTTGGCAGCCCCGCACACTTTCAAGAAGTGAAAGCTTTGCTGCACTTAGACAACAGTTGTACAGCCATGCGATGTAGCTTCTCATGGGGACCACAAGAATTGGGCTTAGAAGAACACCACATGCTTCCTGCTGGCTTTAGTGTGAACATCCGTGTCAGTAGACCAGCCACCGATGCCACAACAGATGTGCAAAGTCATTTTGAGGAATTGTCTTTGATGCAAACATCTGAGCCGCAAACCATGACAGGAAGATGGAAAAGGCAGGGTACGAACTTGCCACCCACCAATGACGAGTGCCACCATTTCAGCTTCAATCCAGATGCGCCTGAATTTAGACCCGGAATGTTTCAACTTGCTGGATATTCGGAATTTATTCAGGATCTGGCAGTGGCATGGGATACTGTTGCTTTTTCTTGGCAGGATGAACCTGCATCTGCGAGGATCATTACATGGTTCGTCGATCATCGTTTTCCATTTCCACGATGTTTACATGGAAGAGAAGTCACACTGTATGATGACTATGCCGCATGGGAAGAGCATATCAAAAGAAGATGGGTTGACCAGTTGGACTTAAGATATGATTTGGAAATGCACTTGATCACCCCGACACCGCCAAGGTTGGAGCCAGAGATTGCTGCACACGTAGTTCTTATCCAGGCTCCTGGAATGGACTGGGTATCAAATTTAGTGTCGGTAGATGACCGGATGTGGCATCCTTTCAATGCAGGCTATCCTACTGGACTAATCATTACCACACACGAACACATACGTTTTGAACACGTTGTGCAAGCATGTGGATATGACGAGGCATGCATCTGGCCGATAGGATTCCTAGGGGGCCCACCATGTGAAACATGGAGCAGAGCCAGAGAGCACTCTGTGAAGCATCAAGGAGCTGTACGAGATGGGCCTCGGGTGGTGAGAACCGTCGACACTCCTTGGGGTATGGATTGCTTAGCGCTCAGGGAAATCAGGCAAATTTTGATTGGCAATCAGTTGATGTTCTTTGCAATCCTTATGATGGTGGAATTGTACTACACAGGAGGCTGTGGAGCACTAGAGCATCCAGCATTGCCATCCAAGCAGACTTCCGCTTCAATCTGGAGGACACCGTTGTTGGAGTTGTTGCTCAGTTTACATGAGTTTGCCCTACTGGAATTTGCACAAGGGCTTTTGGGTGCGGCGACGGCCAAACCGACCATGATTCTGGCACTGCGGCTTCCGTCTTTGAGCCTCCAGATTTGCAAAGGGCGGGTAGTTGCTGACTTGCCAAAAGGGGCAAGCCTAGGACTGGGAAATGATGGGAAATTCAGAACGATGATTCTGAAGGAGTACCCCCTAGCCCTTTGCAGCGCTTTAGCTGCTGCGTTCGGGCATTTTATGGATACAATATCCATCGACGCCCATGTGCAGGTATCCCAGCATTTCCAGGACACGTGTTCTGCCATGCACGTACAGGAGTATGGAACGGAGATCGGACCGGATTTCGCTGGGTATGCCCCTCAGTGACCACGAATTCAATGCTGTGGCCGCGGCGTGAGCCTCTACGTGCCTGAAGCAAAATTGGTGGAATGTAATGTAATGTGATGTAATGTTTTTTTGTTATGCAATGTTATGTTATGTTATGTATCTATGTTCTGTTGTGTTATGTATGTATTGGTTAATATAATCCCACAACCAATGGAGTGTTTTGCTTTCGGGATCCACTTGTGGATCTCGACGCATCAGCGCTTGGGGGCCGATACTCATCCGGGAGATTTCACGGAACACCATTTTCCTATTCCAATATATAGATTTTAGGAAACCCATGAATTTTTTCTATTCAAATTTACTTTCCTATGTATATTTTCACATACCCTCTGGTAATTAAACATAGCCATTGAAAATGACCATAGAAATAGTGGATTTTCCGATTAAACATGGTGATTTTCCATAGGTTTTTGTATGTTTACCAGAGGGTATTTGAGGAAACCTATCATTTTTTCTATTCAAATATATGGCCTCTCCGGTTCACAAGAAGTAAATCAATCCATTGATGAAACACGTTCCCCACAGAAGGAAAACCTTCTGGCTGAAAAACCACGGGATACCAACATGTGGCACCAACATTAGAGCTGTTGAATTGATCCATGTGGCTAACATAGAGGTGTGTCCAATGTTCTGGCGATACAAATGGGATCATTAAACAAACATCATTGGGTTGATCATGGATGATACATAAATACATGCATAAATATATAAATAGATATCCATTAAAATATCATCCATGATAAAAACAAACATTTTTCGACAACGCCAAGCCACGCATCTTCAGCTTCCATCAAGCGTTGAGCCAAGCGCCAGCTGCGCTGAATGATTTTGATGCGCCCAGCAAGTTCTCGGCCTGGAAGTTACGGTGGAATTCCATGGGATGTATAGCTGGTTGGTGGTTGACCTACCCCTCTGAAAAATGATGGAGTTCGTCAATGGGAAGGATGACATCCCATATATTTAATGGAAAATAAAACATGTTTGAAACCACCAACCAGATAGGGAAATTATAAGGAATTCCATGGGATGTATAGAATCTTCAGATTTTTCTCATGGGATGAATAAGAGGAAATGTTGGAATTTCTATGGACCTATAAGAAATGGATCTATTTTATGGACTTAGATACCTATAAGATATAGGGTTTAGTTGGATGTCATGGCGTGTTTTTTTTGGGGGGTTGTTTTTCGTGAACAGACTGGGTGTGTCCTTCTGGGGGATAGAAACACAGAAGATATGGTCACCTTAAAGGGGATAATGATGCTCAACCGATGGATTCAGTGATATCCTAGTTTCAAACAAATCCACGCTGCAAATTTTGGAGAACATTGGCAACCAACTTTTTGTTTTCTCTTTTTTGCAGGTTGGGTATGCTTGGGTTACAATGTGTCACAGTTGCACATATTTTCACGATTTGTCAAAGGTTAATCCAGTGACAAAGAAAAATCAGAGAGCAAACAGAAATAGAAGAATTGTCACCAATCAAATAGGGATTGCACCATAAAAACTAGATGGACAAGTACTCAACATAATGAACATCTCTTGCGAGGGTGCCGCTTGAACAGTCTTAGCCCATTTAACAATGACAATCCAGGCTCAACCCCAAACATATACTTTCAATCTCGGTTTCTATGGGTTTTGGCTCCTCAGCTCTACCAAAAAAAGGCTTACCCTCCGGTAATCAGCTCCATGGCTTGCTGGAGCGTCCCCCCATTTGGTCGCAGCCATGTTTGAGTACTGAAGATGCCACAGCTTGAAATTTGCAGCGAAGATCTGCCGAGGCGCGAATAAACATGAAGGCTCCTGACTTGAAGTCACGGAGTGGTTCATCTGTGGATATGATCGGCCCTAATGATGGGTTGAACAACAAATTAGGGATTAAAGATGAGTTCAGCATCAACAAACGCGGGAATTCAAAATGAACCAACGAAACCGTTGAGTTAACCAAGGAACATGCCTCAAAAAGGTTGTACTCCCCATGAAATCTGGGAATACACACAGTGCTATCTTGATCCCATTTGCATGAAACTAAGCAAAAAATGTCGCCCGACATCATAATCAAAGCACTATCAACTGGCCTACTTTTGCTTTGCCCAGCTTGCTTACCAATTTTGTTGCTTTTTTGGCACCACAAGCAAGATATGTGCATGTGTCCTCCCACATAGTTCAGCAGGGCAGTCATGCTGAGTCTGGCAGCACTGCTGAATTGTGCGCCCAGTTCCTTCGCGATGGCATGTTGCGGGAGGATGGCACTTTTGCGGGTTTTATAAACCACAAAATATCTGGAGATACGGAGTTTTCCTAAATTGGGGCTATGGTTTTGGGGATCCCCCACTTTAAGAACCCCCCATATTCATTGGTCACTGTTTTACAAAACTGCACCAAACCCTGCGACATCACCCCCCAAAATGGAGACAGTAATCAACACACATTGGGAAGATGATGTGGGCGGGTGTGGCGATCTAACATGTGGCACAATAGAACAGAATAGAACCACTCGATAGGTACATTCTGAAAATTCTTGGCTTAACTCACTAACATTCATGCCACGTGACCCAAGAGATCTTGAGAAATCTTTTGTTGGTAGTGCAATGGCCTAGCCTTCTGCCGGTTTGCCAAACCAGCCCAAGCTGGTAAAAACCCTGGACAAATCACACTTTTGCTGCTTGAACTGGGTATAGTTTTGCCGACGTCCAAATTTTGTTGGATGCGATGCAATTCTTGCTGCTAAATCCAATTTTTGCGGGTTAAATCCACATTCTTGATGTTTCCATCAGCATTGTGACGGGTTTCATTCACAAAAAACCCACTGGTTGTTCAAGTCCCTTTTCTTTGTTTTGCCTTGGACCGATTCAGCTTCCGTTGAGCGATTTTGTCATCCCGAGTATGGATATCCATCACATCCATCACCGGGGAAAAAGTCACCTAAGTCACCATTCCCGAAAGGACGCAGGCGCCTGATCCATGACATTGAGGATGCAGTCACGCACCTGGCGAATCCATGGGTCGTCGGCTGCTCCCGAAAACAACTCCAGAAAAAACTCACGACCGAACATGTGGCGAGTTTTTCAGCACCCGGATGGTACCCTAAAATAGCATAGCTGGATGTTTCTTCCCCACAATATGGTAATGATAGGCTTTGACCCATCCCCATCTCTCTATCAAATTTGATCCCCAAAGTCACCTTTACCACGCTTCAAAGAACTTCCCTCAAACCTACCGAAGTGCTGCACTTGCTGCGTCTACTGGTTTAAGCTGATTGTGGGAACATGCCTTGCGAGCTGTGGCAAGTTGCCAACTTCGACCTATCCAATCTACCTCCTGACCAACGTATCTATTGACCTATCCATCTAGTCCATCTGTGTCGTCCATCTCTGACATAAAATCGCTTCCAACCTTCATCCCATCTCTCCTCCCCTGAAGTACACGAAAACTCCACATGGATGGGGCTATCCGCCGCATTTTAACAGTTTGCTATCGAAAATCACAATGTTGAATAGGTAAAATCATCTATTCATGGCCCATTTTCCGCTATGTTAAATTGCCAGAGGGTCTCTGGTCCTTTACGTCTTGAGGTGGGAGTGCAATTCCCATCATCGACCCTACCACACGAGATCTAGGTTGACTTCACCCGAAACCATGCACTTCACTTTTCCCAAAGGTCTGGGTAAATGATCATATTTCACCTGAATCTTGCGGCCATTTGGGGATGATTTCCCGAATCCTAACCATTATTCCCAGACTTCGGGAGAACAGGTGGCATCCCAGAGATACCAAAATCGACGCATTCTGTGCCCAACAGGTCCCAAAATGATAAGTTGCTAAGCCAAATGTCTGATATCCAAGTTATCGTTCCATCCGTGAGTTTTTTCATAGTGGCTTGTCCCAAAGCAGGGATAAACCCATTCTATCCACTGCTTGATCATCATGTTCCCGACTTTCTAATGGCCATATCGGGTAAATCCCAATCCGGGAATCAAACTTGTCTGCCTCGGAAACCCACCGATAAAAAAAACTTCCATTTATAGGGGATGTCCACTGATCTTTTCCCATTGTTTGTAGGGGATTTCCTAGCCAGCCACGGAAACACACCGGAAACCCAAGCCATCGACCAGAGTCCGGGCACGAGATCCACTCGGGGTGCGCTGACGTCGTGGTCCAAGTGCTGAAAGCCGAAGGTTTCAACCTGTTGGAATTCCCCAAAAAAACAGCGGGCATAATATTAATCCATATCCAGAGAAATCTATATTATGGTTTATCTAAATATCTAAACTCTAATCTTAATCTATACCTAGAGACATTAGGTATGTACATATATATATATATATATATAGAGACTCGACAGATTTATATTATGGTTTAGCTAAATACTTTATTCTTTACAATATCTACTTTTCGAAGTAAGTTTAGAAGTCAAACTTCCGACAATATGGACAGATGAAAAGCAGAGATGGGAAGATTCAGAGAAGAGAAGAGAAGAAGAAAGAATATCAAAAAGGAGAAAATCTTGGAAGAAAGAAGATCCAGGTGCGCGAAAAGGTAGGAAAGTCGCAAGACACTGTGTTTTTCCAATGATTTGTGGCTCCGGAGGGTCGAAAAGTAGGCGGGTGCGGAGCCAGCTGGCCAGATGAGAGATGAGCAGTTGCGCGCCTTTGTGGCGCGAAGCACCTTTGCAAGTGAAAAAGCTAAAAACACCTCAGGTTCGGAACACTTTTTTGGAAGCTGGGATGTCGAAAAAGTGCGCGCCGTTGTGGCACGAAGCACATTTCGAAGTCAAAATGTACAAAACACCACATGCTCGCGCCACTTTTGGACGTTGAAGTGTCGTTTTGCGTGGCAGGTGCAAGGGATTGTGCACCTTGTCAAGAGTGAGTAAAACGTGCGGGTTTTGTAGCATTTCCAAAAACGATGGCAGGCATGGGACATTCGAAGAGGATCTGGAAAGATGCATTTTCCCTGGCAGGCGCAGTGCAAGAGGCATGTTCATCAGAGCTGTTAGGAGGTCCGGGCACTGATTTCCTGAGAGGGGTTGCATTTTGGAGCATCAGATCTTCAGTTTGGGGAAGATAATTTTGCGTGACAGGTGCAGCACTTGAGCTGGCATCACTTTTTCGTGGCGGGCGCAGTGCTTTAGACAGGTGGAGTGGAAAAATTGCAAAACGCATTGGTACGAGGCCGTCAGCGCTGCACGCAACTTTCCATTTTTGAAGGAAGTCTCGCAGAATTGCTTCGTTTCTGATGGTGTCAAGTTTGAAAAATGAAGAAGTCTCGCAGAATTGTTTCGTTTTTAACGTTGTTAAGTTCAAAAACTGAGGAAGTCTGGCTGAATTGCTGCATTTCTGATGTTGTCAAGTTCAAAAACTGAGGAAGTCTCGTAGAATAGCTTCATTTTCAAGCTTGCAGATAGATAGATGACAGACACAGAGAGAGAGAGATTAGCTAGATAGATTAAATAGATTAGATAGATAAGGCAGATAAAATAGATAAGATAGATAAGATAGATAAGATGGATAAGATAGATAAGATAAGATAAGATAGATAAGATAGATACGATAGATAAGATAGATAAGAAAGAACGATAGATAGATGATAGATGATAGATAGATAGATAGATAGATAGATAGATAGATAGAAAGATAGATAGACAGACAGACAGATAGATAGATAGATAGTAAGATAAGATAAGATAAGATAAGATAAGTTCAAATAAGACCAGAAAAGATAGAGGGTAGATAGATAGACGCATAGATAGATAGATAGATAGATAGATAGATAAATAGATAGATAGATAGATAGAAAGATAGATTAATAGATTATTCCGATTGATAGATAGATTAATTAGATAGATAGATTAATTCGATAGGTAGATGGATTAATTAGATAGATATAAAAATTAGTTAGTTAGTTAGATAGATAGATAGATAGATAGATTATTTAGATAAGATAGAAAAGATAAATACGATAGATAAGATGGATAAGATAGAAAAGATAGATAAGATAGATAAGATAGATACGATAGATAAGATAGATACGATAGAAAGATAGATAGATGAGACAGATAAGACAGATAAGACAGATAAGACAGATAAGATAGATAAGATAGATAAGATCGATAAGATAGATAAGATAGATTCGAAGATAGATAGATAGATAGATAGATAGATAAATAGATAGATAGATAGATAGATAGACAGACAGATAGATAGCTAGATAGCTAGCTAGATAGATAGATAGATAGACAGATAGACAAATAGACAGATAGACAGACAGATAGACAGAGAGACAGATAGACAGATAGACAGATAGACAGATAGACAGATAGACAGATAGATAGGTAGATAGATAGACAGATAGACAGACAGATAGACAGATAGACAGACAGACAGATAGACAGGGAGACAGATGGACAGATAGACAGATAGACGGATAGACGGATAGATGGATAGACAGAGACAGATAAACAGGCCGACAGACAGACAGACAGACAGACAGACAGATAGATGGATAGATAGGTAGAGAGATAAGACAGATAAGACAGATAAGACAGATAAGACAAATAAGACAGATACGACAGATAAGATAGATAAGATAGATAAGATAAATAAGATAGATAAGATAGATAAGATAGATAAGGTAGATAAGATAGATAAGAT
>Ga0126342_10002017_pt1:17500-30612 | contig 30612 bp, 28 predicted proteins | sample Cyp1metagenome_FD_92528 | JGI IMG/M metagenome (GOLD analysis project Ga0126342, IMG submission 92528) | Coral microbial communities from Lord Howe Island, Old Settlement Bay, Australia - Cyphastrea 1 metagenome | ecosystem: Host-associated > Invertebrates > Cnidaria > Coral ...
ACTGCAACCATTGCAACCATTCCAAAAAACACAACTCCCTGTCGGTCCATCAGTGGATTCGCTCTGCCATCCGGGGTTCACAACAACCAACCTCTCCTATAGGTTTCCTATTTTTGAAACTTCCGCCACCGCCTTGTGCGGTAGTACTGGTAATAATATCTACTGTTAATAATGACAATTGTTACCAATAGGTGTTAAATATCTAATACCAATATATGGCTATATAATCTATACATACATACAGATAAAAACTATCTATGGGAATATCAGAACATACATATTTAATTAATGCTTAAATAGCAACTTTCAATGGTTACATATCTAATTACAGAGATACTAAATATCTAATATAAATATATGACTAATCATGGAGGTATGTAAAACCTATGGATAATAATCTACGTTGTTAACCTATGATTCATAATATTCCTCTAGTCATATCTATGGTAACCATATATCTAATAACCATATGTGTAGTTCTCCATTATCTAATCAGATATCTAGTAATCTACTACGCTGAAAATACTCATAGAGATACCACATATCTAATTGTCTAATATTGACCTATGATTAATACCGGATGTGATGTGGGTATAACATTAATATCTAAATCTAAATATTGAACAGAATCTACAGAAACATCCTAGGATTTGTAAGCCCTTCCTCCTGATGGACATTTAACCATTAGAAATGGTGTTCAATCGGCATTTCATCATCCATAAAAGTGATACCCCCTTTCATCATCCATGCCGCCATGACTGGTACCCCCAAAAATAAACCAATCCACTACTGAGCCATGGTTTTTAGGCTTTCTAGAGGTGTCTTCAATTCTTGGGTACCATCCCTAGTAGCTTGGAACACCCAAATCACTAAGAACAAATCTTAGATGGCCAGCAAGAGAGCGCTGCTGGTTGGATCTGGTTAGGTGAATTTAAAAAAAACCAACAGAAATAGCAACAAAAGGTTGACCCAGAAATGGAGAGGGGCAGGTACGGATCAAAAGATGTGAAACACCTGGTGAAAAAAACACCAAAAATATGTGGTAAATGGATGTTCGTCCCCCCATCTGGTCCACAGGTATTGACCCGTCGCCAATTTCAACCCATGAAAGGTGCCCAGAAAGCTGGATTTCAGCCATAAAACATCAGGGGTGGACTGACAAACACTGGAAATACCAGCAACATGGAGGTATGACTAGCCGATGACCGCATGTGATACCATATACCAGGATATGGAGGTCTCCTTTAAGTTGGGGGCACCCCCAAATCGTCCAGTAGACCATGACTTAGCATTTGAAACAGCCATGGTGACGATTGGGGATCCCCCTATGACTTAAGAAATCCCCATCTACCTAGTTTTTTTTGATCATCCATGACCCTTCAGTGGGTTCCTGGAGATGTTGATCGCGCCTGCTTCTTGAAAGCACCTGGACTGCCCACTTCAGTCACCAAACCTTCAGCGGCTCCAGGGTATGTTTGAGGAGTAGATCGAGTAAAAAAAAGGAGGTCAAATGACTGGTGACTAGTTCCCCCAGAATTGTGGCAATTATTTGACTGGATGGGAGCAATCTTGAATCCGCTTGCAACAAGCACATCCTCCACGAACCTCTGGGGTTTTATTTGGAATTACGGCTTACAAATCAAGGGGGGTGGGATCAACCTATCCCGATCAGTTGGTGGCAACATATTTAAAGTTCGGAAATCAGTCGCAGCTGTCATTCAAAACTTCACTGCCATCAACCAGTGTAGGCGCAAAAAACCATTCCCAGTCCGAGACGTCACAGCTGGTGATTTGGTGATATCTCCCTGTGCTTCCTGATAGCTCCCCTCCGCTTGTTGCGCTCTCTGGGCTTGACCGTTCAGGGACCCATTCCTGGCATCGTTTCTGTCGCTTTGCAGCATCTTTTCGCCTTTGATGCTGGGCTTCGCAGCATTCTTGTCATACTCGAATAATAATCATTGTCCCCAGCGCTTTCTGCTTCGGCCCTCAATTTGTTCAATGTGACTTTTCCGAGTTGACGGCTTGCTTCCATTCGCAGGCGAAGCTGACTGACAGCCCAAGTGCGAGCAATCACGCGCTCACTGAAAGTAAAGCCTTGATAGCCTCCTCGTAACACGTCGGTGTGAACTGTGAAACGACAGATTGATTCTCTTCTGGGTTGGGCTCGAACTGTACTTCATCATTTGCTACAAGGAGTTGAGGCTTAACGATCTCCAGAGGTGCCAAGGACATGCAATACTGTACCACCTTTTCATCAAGGTGCCCTCGAGATCCCGCTCTTTAACATCCGAGCTTGGAACGTCTGGGGTGGCCTCAACAACGACAACCTATAGATCCCGATCAAGAAGCGTTCAGCTCATGGTTCATCCCTATGAACTCCATTCATCTATTCATCTATATGGTTCTGGATCAAAACCCTGGTACCCGGATGGTACCCTGAAATAGCTGGTTAATGCTGCTTATTGGATGGTTATTCCCCCAGTCATATTACTTTCAAAGGTTTTGGCCCATCCCCATATCTGATTGTCATGGTTTCAATCCCATTCCGGATGGAATTTGAGCTTCACCGAGGCTTCGATGATGATCCAAGCAGCTGTTGAGGCCGTTGACAAAGCGCAGAGCGAAGACCGAACGCGGGGATTTGAAGAGCTTGGCAATCCCTGGAAGGGTGTCTGAATCTCTGGCTCACCATTAAACATGATGAAATATGATGAAATATGCGAAGTGGCTTGTTTATACCTGAACATTTAGGGGGAGAACCATAGGAAAATGGCTGAAGGGTGAAAATCTCTTGATCACCTGCCATTCTAGTCCCAGATGATATCACTATTTCACTATTGGTGGGAACCGGCGATTTTTGATAAACCAGGGTTTATATAGTTTCATCCGGGGTTGACATTGCATTGGATACATCAGCACCAACCCATATATTGGATACTAGCTTCTGACCGGATACTAATGGGAATGGCCCAGTCCATGGCGTACCAATTGACTCACAACATGGGTTGTGCACTGCAGATCTTGTTTTGTAGCTGTGCTGCAAGTATTTGGGTCCGAAAATCGGGGATACCCAGAATATATGGCTTGGTTCGTATCAAATCAGATTGAGGGATCTTATGAGTTTCCACTTATTTTTTTTGCGATACCAAACTGATTTACACTGGGTTCTAGCACCACGTGCCTTGCCGGAATTCCACTTGACATGGCCCAATGGAACCATAAAATCTGTCGGTTTTTTAGTATTCCACCATCCAGTGTTGGTGATTTCGCCATCAGAAATGGTGGTTGTACTATGACAGATTGTGGTTTTACTATGAAAATTGGTGGTTTATGTGGTTTTACCATGAAAAACATGGGATTCAACTAGGAAAATCACTTCGTTGAACCATTTCAATTGATGGCTTTCCCATGACAGCTGGGATCCTTCATTACTCCACAGAACCTATTGACTGTCCCCTTCGGAGGCATCGTACCGTCGCCGAATCACAGGCAAATTGAGTTAGGCCCAAGGCCTAACTAATTTTCCGTCTGTGAAATCCGAAGTTTGTTGATGTTTACATATGTCGAAGTCCCTCTTTTCTGTTCAAATCCCACTTCATAAATTGGATCTTTGTGCAGAAAAACTTTTTGTCTTTTCGAATCCCAACTTTTCTGGTTGGTGGTTGACCTACCCCTCTGAAAAATATGACTTCGTCAGTTGGGATTATGACATTCCCAATATATGGAAAGTCATTCAAAATTCCATGGTTCCAAACCACCAACCAGTCTTGTTTGGCAAAAACCCAACGAATCTGCTCGCAACGACACACCTGGAGCTTCCTCCATGATGCCTGGGAGCGACTGGAGATGGTTTGGCTTCGCCAGAATGGCTGGAGATCAGGGGTATGGAGCGAGCCCGCACAAAAGGTATCCATCATGGACGAAAAAAACTGGATCTGGATCTGGTTTAAGGGAAAATATAGAAACAAAATCATGGTTTTTACAGCAAAATCTATATGTTACATGTTTCCTGTCACTTTTGGGACTGGGGGCCAAATCCTGAATGGAGTTTACATCGATTGGCTATGGGTCAAAATTGATTAGGCTGGGACTAGCTCAATTCTAAACCCAAATCGGTGGCTCCGTTTGGGTCTTAGTCAGGTCCTAAATTTTGATCTTTTGGTCCTTTTCTAGTTGGGATCATCCGAGGTAGGCACAAGTTCTGCTCAAAGAAGCAGTCATTTGGTCAATGGCCATTTCAGGGAATATCCCCCAAAGTATGGCCAAGAAAAATGGTACAGTACCTCCAGTTTAGGGTTCTGAAATTCCCATTGATCGTGTTTTTTTGTTGTATGAACATGAACCATGAAAGAACACAGCAAGCAGTCACTGAACTGAAGATCGTCATCCAAGGGCAGTGGGCTACAGCCCTTGGCTATGCCACGATATCCTCAATTGAGTGGTGATATGGAAACTCTTTCTCCGAAAGTGATACGCATCCAGTTTTCTGGCGTTGTCATGGCCACTATACATACCATACAAAGCACTGAACTTCTGGGAAAAAGAGACTGCTAACCTCAGATACCCTGCAATCTACTCAACGGTGGGTTTCACGCAAAATGCATGGCCACACTTAGATACCCGTCAAGTAATTCAATTTTCATAGCAACAGATTACGGCATCAGCACAGCGGATATATGATAGGCTAAAGGTCACCTACTAACCAATTACCCTCCAATAAACTAACATAGCTATTGAAAATTGACCATTTACAGTTGATTCCCTATTAAGACTGATGATTTTCCAGTTCGCTTTTTCTTAGTTTACCAGGCCGGGCATTTCCCAGTAAATCCCGTGAAAGATCCCATGAATTCCCAGCTGCTGTCGTAGATGGCTTCGCCGGCCGCTTCGCGGCTTGGGAGCCTCCCCAACAGCAAGTTCCTCGGGTTCGCTTCGGAGGTTGTTCCGATGGGCCATGGTTTGGGTAGCCTCTGGTAAACATACAAAAGCTATGGAAAATCACAATCTTTCATAGGTAAATCAACTATCAATGGGCCATTTTCAATAGCAAACTCTTAAATTACCAGAGGGAAACTCCAACAAGCATCGAAAAAAAATGGCTACGGCACGGATTTTGGGTGATTGGACCAACACAAACGAGGGCAAAACCTAGCAACCATATCAGATTATCATCGCAAGTGGTGATCGCACGTGGGTGAAAACCTGCTATTTCACATCCAGTGATGCTTGGGGATATAACACCATGGCCCAAAGTGGAGTTGTGCTGAGACCGGCGGATGATTGGAGGATCAACCACGTAATCATTCACTTATCAACCTGGCATATATCTATATCTACATATATATGTATATATCTGATATATGTGATTACAAACAGTTCTCATTGCAAGCACAAAGAGAGTGGAGAGTGGAAAGCACGTAATGGGCCTGGTTTTTCAACAGTTTTTGTTTTGCCATACATTATAGTATGTCACGACATTGTCCTCAAACAATTTATGGCTTTTCAACAGGTGAGCTGGTCATCACCGGCGTTTGACAGAGCTGCTTACAGGCTCCATCATCGACACAATCTGAATCTGGGTAAATTGTGAATCATTTGGGGGGCTTCCATAAATGGGGGTGCCCCCAAATGGATGGTTTATAATTGACAATATCATCAAAATAGGTGATTTGGGGTACTTCTATTTCAGGAAACCTCCATTTCACTAACCTGAAAAGTTCGGCATTTTGCTTGGGAGAATTCTCCTAAACCTAACCATGAGTCCAGGGGGAGCAGTGAGGTCCGTCCAATTTACCCAGCACAATCGTCGTTGGGATGCAGAGAGATGAAACATATAGCACTCTCCAAAAATACGCAGGTTCTTCATATTTATTCCCACTCAAAATAATCATTTGAGGGGTATAACTGTATAACCCAAAAAGTTAGACATATCCATGGCTTGCTGCCTCTGAAATTGTGAGGGGTATCTGAGCGGAGGGTAAGCCCGCTCATCTCAGCGAAGTTGCTTTCTATACATCTTTCCTACAAGGTAAACTCACATAGATGTGGAAAACCCATGCTTTCCTTAGGACAACAATCTACAAAAAGTGGATTTTCCACATCTATGTTAGTTTACCCTAGGGTGGCGATCAAGTTCCATCCGATCTAAAAAATCCTCTGAATGGTATCACCAAAAGAGAGCAAAGGAATGTGTGTATGCAAATATATACGTATATGAAATACATACACTGTGAATAGAAGATATTTCTCCAAATGGAATAGATGGGATGGACAATTCTCCGAAATGGAATCTACAGTATCTATCATTCTGGAATTGTATGGGGTATACTGTATAGTGTACCATTCGTTTCATAGATAGTATTATGGAATTTTCAGGCCAAGTCTCCAAATACATTGGATCTCATCAACCATGCTCCGGGGAATCTGTATCTCGTCAAAACCTGGGCGCGGAGCCGCGCCTGGAGCGCCTGGATTTGGACGGAGGATGGAAATGTCATGGAGAATCCGGATGTCAACAAGGGACACCTATTTTTTTTGAATGGATTTCTGGGGATTTCTGGGGGGATTCATGGACAGCTTAAGCATCAAAAAAAAGAACATCTTCCAAACATCTGGGCTTCGATCTTCATGAAATCTGAACATCTCTAGCAAGCTGGTTGAATCATATCTCCACCGCAAGCTGGTTCCAAACATCGATATCTCCACCGTTTCTTTCCGTTTCCTTCCCTGCCCAACCAACTGACACCTATCCGCAAGCTGGGGCCCACAAGTGGATTCCGACGATCGATGTGCAGCCCAGAGACTCTGGTCTTGGACCTGCTGATATCTCGCGAACATGGCCTTGACCAAAAATATCCAAAGGCATCAAAGGCTGGAGGTGGGTGAAGCAAACCCTTGAAACACATTCAGAAGAATTTCAATTCAGTGGGCTGATCCAACATCTGGCAGGATGATCCCCGAATGTCACCTGGCCTGGGGTAATTGTCTGTGGCCGTCACGAGAATAGGGCGAATAGGGACAATCATGGAGATATAGAGATGTGCACAACCATGCTGTTTCTATTTGGAGGTGCAATTCCATGCGATGAGTGGATAGTAGTGGGTACATAGCTATAGTTACAGGTGTTATATCTGAAGTTCGGGTGTAGTAAGAATGATTACCCCCTTCCAAAGCCCAACTGCATAGTCAACGAGGAGAAGTGATCCGCAGTGCGGATCAGTCAGCTGGAACAGCAGGCACAGACGTGAACACCTGGAAGATGATTGCCAGCGCCACCTTTACGTTCGAGTTAAGCAGAGCCAGTAACGAGGCCAGACAGACGGCCGGGTTGCCTTAATTATTGGTCGCTGGCTTCAATGGAAAAAACAACAAAACTTATGCCATCTCAAACACTGTTGCTATCAGATCGCAATGAGTCAGGCATGCAACCATGTCTACCCAAGTGGCCGATTACGGAGTGACAGAATAAGGGTTCGACTGAAAATAAGGCACCTCAATATCGAAGCTTTAAAACCTCATTTTCCCCACAAAGGAAAACAATTGTGAGGTAATGATACACCTTGTTCACTGCAGAACATCAAAGATCATGGCATCAACACATCATTTTGCTGAGACCCAGTCGTGTGCAACGGTTTGACTAACACACCTTAGCTGGCAACAACTGGCATCATTTCCATTCTGTGTAGCTCACCACACCATAATAACAACATGGCCAATCTTGGATACCCTGCGATAAAAGGTTGGTTAGTAAATATTCTCATTCACAACAACCCAAAAATTAAGGACTATATAAGTACCATGCAATTGGTGGACACAGGTTACAACTATCGGGTCATCGGGTATATTTGGATTGGTTTAACCACATTGCTTGTTGATATGTCCCTAATCTACCACCCAATAAAGTATCTCCTTGAAGAATCCAACGGCTTTTAACAAAAAGAAAGGATTGACCTGGAGTAACTACTCGTCCGGTTACTCAAAAAATGCCAGCCGAGGATTTTTGCTAGGTTTACTGATTAAAGGGGGGGGTGCCAATTTTAGTGTGTCACCCTTAATATTTTGGTTTTGAATCCCCTTGGTTGATCGGAAAAAAACAAATTTTCAATCCCCCTGTTGGGTCCGTTCTATTATCCACCTGTCTATTGTTATATTGAATGAACACCACATTTTTGTTGACAATACACAACCCAACCAGTTGGCTAACACCGGAGAGGGTTGTTTTCCCCTTTGTGACAATCAGCGGTTCATCAACATTTTTCCGGGGTATACAAAATTTTCAGACACCCAAATGGGTATTGTTCTCTCCAGTGATCTCACAAAAAAAACCTTGTCATATCCCCAGCTATTATATCATATTAATTATATCCAATTATATCCATATGGTTTTGTCTTAGAAGAACTTACAAAATTATGCTAATCCTTTTTTTCCGGTTGAAAACCACTATTTGAATGAGGTATCCAGACAATTTTCACGCCTGTTTTTTTGGGGCATCAACCAGTTTCCGGTTGAAAAATCAACCGAAACCTGGCTGGCCTCCGGATGACCCCATCGACGCGACGTCAGCGAGGCCTCATCCATTTCCACCACCTGGTCCTCATCGGGATCATCGAAGATCTCGGTGGGGTCCTGTCACCGGGAAGCGCTGGGAATTTTGATCCATTTTTTTTTCCTGGGACATTTTAAAGGAAAAACTGCAGGAAAATGCTGGGAATTTAACTGTGGGAATATTATGGGAAAATAGTCGGAACATCTAGGAAAATGTCAGTTTTGATCCATCAAGAATGGGGATCTTAAGTGATTTAGCACTATTTAACCAAGAACTTGATGGCAATTTATGGTTAATTTATGATAACAAAGTTGGCTAAACTTACTAGATGAGCGGTTGGGGTTATGGTAGATAGATCGAACTAGGCAATGGGGTTTGCAAACCAGCAAACGCAACTGCTTGGCACTACCGTGTATGGTAATTTACGTGTAACTTACGGGCCATGCCCCATCAGTCACGACCGTTTCATCATTACATGCTTTTTTTCAAAGCAGATTGTAACCAGCGACAAACAAGGATTCACGTGATAAATCATCAAAGCACCAATGAACAATGTGGAATCAATCAGAAAACCCGATTGCTTCACGAAGATTGAGGCAGACCAGGAAGCGAAGGAATCCTTCCAGCGCACTGGCACAGGTGATTTAGCGCCCATTGTGCAGACATCAAGGAAGGTCTGCTTGTCGCCTGCACTGTCGATGCGTGCTCCCGGGCCTTTTGCCGGAATGCCCTCGTGCCCTCGGCCTTCTCCAGGATCTTCACGACAGCATGCTCCCTGGTCCCCTGCGTGTTTTCTGTAGCAGCAGAGCACAGTAGTAGAATCAACCATGGGAATATCACTCACGCGACCAAGTTCTCTAGATTTTAGCAGAGTTGCTTCCGCCTCCTTCTCCTCCTTCTCCTTCGGCAGCCTTGGGCTCAGCCCTGAACTGCTAGCTGCACTGCGGGACCTCAACCGCGAGCACCAGATGTCAGTCTCTCAGTGCGCACTGCCCGACCTCAACCGTGAGCGCCAGACGTCAGTGGGCGCTGCCGGACCTCAACTGCGAGCGCCCGATCTCAGTGGGCACTGCCGGACCTCAGCCGCGAGGGCCAGAGCTCAGTGGGGTACTGCCGGACCTCAACTGCAAGAGCCAGATCTCAACGGGGACTGCGGGACCCCAATTGCGAGTGCAAGATGTCACAAAGAAAATGTGATAGAATGCCTGATAGAATGTCAGAATATATCTCATATCGAATGCCAGATAGAATGTCAGAATATATGTCAGATCGAATGCCAGATAGAATGTCAGAATATACGTCAGATAGAATGTCAGAATATATGTGAGGTAGTATGCCATGATAGACTGTCAGACTAGATATGTCATATGTCAGATAGAATTTCAATTGGTGGGCATCACTTGAAGAACGTAATTAGTATCTTGCTTGCCACTGTGGCCTTTTGACCCCTTTCAGCTATGAAACTGTCTCAAAGAAGTTCGACGCACTGGTGAGTTCTTCTATTTTCCAGAAACTGTAAATTACTTATAACGCTTTAACAAAGTCTCAAGGGTGAGCTCTTTTCCGCCAGTTTTGTCCATCACCCAATGGGCATCCCACTTTGAAAGTGGCTACCCACTATGAATCTTGAACTGATCTAGTTGGGGTTCCCACTATGCTTCTTACCCACTTCCAAAGCTGCAGGATACATCCCACTATGAACATCACCAGTTTCAATCTGTAAATCAGCACAAGTGAGGGACATCTCCAATTCCTGGTCCCATTTACAACCAGATTACCCTCTGGTAAACAAACATAGCTATTGAACATCACTATGTTTAATTGGAAAATCCACTATTTCTATGGCCATTTTCAATAGCAAACTGTTAGTTTACCAGAGGGTATTGCCTATGGCTGCCACTCAATCACTGTCACCAGGTTCCCGGAAAGATCACGCGAATGGTAACCGTTGAACCATCCAGTGACCGTGACCCAGCCTGTAACGGTTTCCGTTGAGCTTCAGGCTTAACCACCAACAACCACAGATATATATATATATAAATAATTATATATATATAAATAATTATATATATATATATATAAATAATTATATATATATATATATATATATTATACTGGCTTAAATCATACCCAATCTCGGATATCCAGTGTTTTTAGCTAGCTAGTTCCATAGAAGCTTCAAGCTCCGCATCCATCTAGTGATCCAGTGGCAATTTCCCGGTCCTCCTCCAGCATTTCACTGGTATGAGGCTCCGAGCTTTCCTTCGGCGCCACAATATGGGGATCAACTTTGAAAATCCGGGGGCCGAAATCTGCAGGCTTCTGTTGATGTTTATTGCGTAGCCATATCGAGCTGATGGTTTCAAGTTCCACCAGGAGCCGAACTCAATTGTGGTGGATGAGCCAACCCTTCAATACATTCAATGGCTGTTTGGCAGTTCCCAGGAAGCACTTGCAGTGGGCTTGGCTGGCCAAGAAAATCAAGAAAATGAATCAAACATTCACAATTAGGAAAACTGAACTAGACAGGCACTTTGGAATGCGATCCGTGGGCTGCAAGCCAACAGCAAGGTAGAGCGAAGGAGCTGCCAAATCACAATAGTTCAGCCACTCAATGAGGTGAATTTCCTGGTTTCTTCGAATATGTTTGAAATGTATCTCTGGCCTTGCGCTTGGCCTTGCGAGTTAATAGACCCCAATTGCAGCTTTAAGTGAGAACACCAGCTTCCGGTCGTCTTATTGAGGCTTTTTGATACTTAGGAACTGGTTGGGGGCTGTAGATTAGAATCCACGTTGGGGGACTTACTCACCAGGCTTTTAACTGTGATGCGCAAATGCACATGGCATGGATTTTGTTGTCTTTCCTAGTTCTATGGATCCGAAAACGTCTCAAGTTGGGTAAAAATTACGAACCCTTTGGGGTTGCTAACTCCTCTACCTGAAGGGTCTTCACTAATTCAAATGGCCACAAATGGGGGCATCCCCTATTTTCAGACAAACCCGCCGTTCCAAGGCATGTTTTTGGATAGCTCCATTCAATGGGAGGCCTTCCTGCCGGGCAGTGCGGCACTTCGGAAGGCCTCCCACTTGTGCTTTTTAGACATATCTCACATCCCCTTTTATTGTTTAGTTAGATCTAGTTAGACATGTATCCATCCATGTATGGCCCCAAAAATGCAAAAAATCGATTGTCACCTTGCTTCACCGAGCATAGCCTTTTGGATTTTTATAATCCAATATGATGGCTGGTTTACTTGGATCTGCTTGGGGAACCACCAAAAATGAATAAATAAACAAAATAAACAATTATATATATATATATAATATACCCTGAAACATACCCTATGGATTCCCTGAGTGGTGGATTTCCCATTGGGAAAATTAAAAACTCATCTTCAGTAACATCAGCACCCTGGCCCAGTCGGCTATACCCATGGCGCCCCTGCATTCCAGACATCCGAAGTGGCCAATAACTACAAGAATGTTGGTAAACAATGCCTGGATGGTGGTTTTAACCATCTTGAAAAATATGAAAGTCAATGGGAAGGATTATCCGGGTATATTCATTGCTAATCTTAGATGCCCTGCAAAAATTAAATTCTTTGCTGGTTAGTAGATATTCCCATCGATACCAAAAGACTAAAGGATTAAAGTATCCATGTAAGATTGACCTAGTTACTATGGAAAATAAAAAATGTTTGAAAGCACCAACCAGATGCCATAAACCATCCCCAATTTCACCGTAAATAGGTGGTAAGTTTACCATTCCGAAATTGGTAGCCAGGGCATTGTTTTATCCACATTAATCCAGATATATGTGGGCTATACCCTCACTTAGATTAAAGGCTTGATGCATCGGAATTATCTTAATTCTTCAGGCTGAAAAGTTCGGCAATTTTGGGAGAGTTCCCTTACAATTCCCATGATTTGTATGTAGCAACGTCGTGTAGTGGCGGGTATGATTCACCGAAATGTATATTATGTGGGTATGGGTCAAACTTAGACATTGGATGGTTAAGAATTTGGTAAACCCAATAATAAACCATCCCCATCCATCACCATTTTTGTGGGTGCTATGCTGCTATAAACTATCCCCAGTCATGGTAGGTTTCTTATTGGCTTACCCACACTAAAAATGAAGAGAATCTGCGGTGGGGCCTGGACTTTTGACCAAATCCATGGGTTGGAAACCAGATACAAGGTGGTACCCCCCAGTTATAAGTTGGTTTATAATCGCATTAACTATAGTAACTATAGTTATATCAACCATAAACTGGTGCTTTATCAACATCCTGGTCTCACATGAAACCTACAAGGTGGTGCTCCTCCCAGTTACAAATGGCTTGTAATCCCATGAAAGCTAGTTCGATATACCAACAAAAACCAGCCTGTGAAATTGGACTTACAAACGCACCACACCAACCAATCGCCATCATAAATCAGCTACCAGTAGTACCGCACAAGGCGGTGGCGGAAGTTTCAGAATAGGAAACCTATAGGAGACGTTGGTTGTTGTGAATCACGGATGGCAGAGCGAATCCACTGATTGACCGAAAAGTGGTTGGA
>Ga0126342_10002018_pt1 | contig 30611 bp, 27 predicted proteins | sample Cyp1metagenome_FD_92528 | JGI IMG/M metagenome (GOLD analysis project Ga0126342, IMG submission 92528) | Coral microbial communities from Lord Howe Island, Old Settlement Bay, Australia - Cyphastrea 1 metagenome | ecosystem: Host-associated > Invertebrates > Cnidaria > Coral ...
AGAGTGCACGCACGCACGGGCTTCGCTGGCGCACGGCGCATGCAAGTTCTATAGATGAGAAAGGTCTTATATATATCTTTAAGGCAACTTCCGCCCCGCCTCGTGCGGGTACTACTGGTAATATATTACCCATCAACTAGTCATGAAAATTGTTAAATCATGTTAAATCCCCATGATACACGTCAATAAAATGGTTAATGGTGAAAATTCCCATGATAATATTCACATCACATGATCTTCCCATGTTACGGTAAACCACAACATTTGGCTCGATTCTGAGGCTCTTTGGCCGTGCTATTCCTTGGCCGGAACACATGATCCAAATCAGCCTCCCGGCGCGTGAAAAACATCATTTTTTGGTACCCTGAAATAGTCGGTTAATGGATGTTAATGGATGTTGATTGATGTTAATGGAGTTAATGGATGTTAATGGATGTTAATGGATGTTAATGGATGTTAATGGATGTTAATGGGGTTAATGGAGTTAATGGATGTTAATGGATGTTAATGGATGTTAATGGATGTTAATGGATGTTAATGGAGTTAATGGAGTTAATGGATGTTAATGGATGTTAATGGATGTTTCCGAATGCTTATTCCTTCAAAGATTGTAATTTACCAGGTTTTGATCCATTGTTTAAATGTGATTTGAACATCAAAATGGGGATTGAATCATCCACCAATGACGGTTTGGGTGTCAAACAATGTAGGTTTTGAGTTGTGAAACAACACGGAAAGATGGTATGTGAACTGCTAAGGACGATGGATGCAAAACCTGTTTGGCAATCAAACATGAGTTGACCGGGAAAGAATATGGGCTAATGTCTACTCCGGATTAATAAACCGTGGTTGACATTTATTAATGGTCATTGGTGGGGGTACCCTCCAATAATAAGAACAATTGTGGGGGTACCCTCTAAACATTATTAATAAGAACTATGGTTTATTAATTGTGGGGGTACCCTCCAATAGTCACAATAATGGTACCGCCCCCAATTAAAAGGCCTAGGGGGTTATTAATCCAGGGTTGACATTAATTTGATGATCTGTGGATGGAGTATGACATGAACCTCAGGGTAAAAATCCAATGTTACATGTACACTGCTATGATTATCGAAATGTATGTCAGCCGTGTTTGGTAGATGATGCTCGGTGTGTTGCAGCAAATACTAATGACAGTGTGATGGAAAGACAGACGAACCAGCTATAAGACAACATTCTTCAGGAGGGTGCAAAAGGTTACCCTCTGGTGAACCAACATAAATATGGAAAACCACAATCTTAATATATAGGTAAATCAGCTATAAATGAGTCATTTTTGCATAGCTATGTTAGTTTGCCAGTGGGTATTGAAAGAATCAAACAGTTACGGGAAGGGTTGACCTTCTTATAAATGTGTTTATAACCCCATCGAACTATGGACATCTATGGATATAATATCATGATATACGCACAAATGGAAGGAAACCTGCTTTCAAAATGGTTTGAATCCTGATTCAAACCTTCTGGTATCATGATATACCCACGTGTATACACCATTAACCCATATGAATCCAACTGTGAGCATAGCAGCCGAGTTATAGTTATCACCTTACCTATCGATAAGCGGGCTCCTTCTTGGGAAGCTGACCTCAACGGGCATGACTTGGCAGCCAACAGGCATGGGTCAAATCGGATTCCCCATTTTTACTCTCCGGTGATTTAACATAGCTATTAAAAATTGCCCATTTATAAGATGCGTACCCATTAAAATTGTGATTTTCCATAGTTATTTGGTTGGTGGTTTCAAACATGTTTTATTGTCCATTTCATATATCGTTTAATCCTTCCCATTGACGAACTCATATTTTTCAAGATGGTTATTGCACCACCAACCAGTTTCAAATCAACATGGATGGTATCTCTAGTTGATTTTCCTATTAAACATGGTGGATCTTTCCATATAAATGGCCATTATCCACTATAAATTGGTAAATCCACTATAAATGGCAATTTTCCATAGTTATGTGGCTGTTTACCAGAAGACATTGGTTCAATGCCAGAGATCGACCTCGGCTCCCAGGTCGACACACCGATGCCGAGCTCAGGGTATGTCGCATGGCTTGTGTTTTTTTTCAGTGGCGGTCTTCACCAGCATACATGGGGTTATAAGCTAAGAAACATGGGGATATAGAAATGGTTAAAGCCATGGGTTCATGTATATAGAACATACTTTTAAGGGTAAACTAACATAGAAAACCATAGAAAACCCCTATGAAAAGCTCATGGGAAACCCCTAGGAAAATCATCTAGAAATACTGTTTTTTTCTGTCCACACCTGTGTTTACCCTAGGGTAATGGGATAGATTGGGGCTCGCCCCATCCAGATAGATACGATCTCGCTGTGCCATAATCCATCTGGATGGGTCATATAACAGGCCAATCTTTTGCGACAAAAACGGGGTGTTATATGTATATATCTACCAGTCCCCCCAAGAAAATTGGGGTATCAAATATTGACCATGATTTCCTAAAATGGGGGGGGGGCGGGGGGTACCACTAAATCATCCATTTGTTTGGATGGATTTTCCATTATAAAGCAGCCATGGTTTATTCCCATAACTCGGCTCCTGAGCCACGTCGACAGGCTTATTCAACTCGAAATCTCAAGGCTCATGGGAGTTTCAATGTTGAAACCGTATGGCATAAGACCCTACATACTGCTGTATGAACTTTTTTGGTTTGCGTTTTTGAAACTCGAGATATCACACCGATATATATATATATATATCATGAGTGTGTGGTTTGTCGATAATATATAATTGCATAAAATCCATTTGCAAGTTGTAGATGTATCAAGTATTGTAATGTTCAAGAATCTGAGTTATGGGCAACAGACATGATAAAGCGCTGCCGCACGTACATATATATATATATATACATAAAGGTATATGTATATAACCCCAGAATGTGGTTTCTCATGTGCTTTCACTACTGGCACAGTCACTCACCCTAACAGGAAGTAGTGATTTGTTCTTGCTCATTTCTTGGGAAAACCAATGGTTATGACGTTTACATAGCCATGGTTTGTTGATGGCCCATAGATTTATAGATGGTTTACCGAACTTAAAAATGGTGGATGGAAAGATCCATGGCTATGTTAAATAACCAGATGGTACAAAGCTGTGGCTAAATCTTACATAATTTAGCTCGTGTACTGATGATCAATTTGATGTGCCTTAGAATGATGATCGACGTTCAATTGGCCCATATTCCATTTAGATTTTATTCGTATTAGATCTGACTTTCACAGAGAAGGTTCCATCCTATTGACATTTTATTTTATGTTTTTACCATCTTGATGATTTTGACCTTAGTTTTGTTCATCCTATTCTTATCCCCAGCTATAAGTTGGTTTACAACCCCCATGAACATGTAGATTTATAGATGTATTACCCTATAGCCTATAGCTATGGCCCAACTAACAGTCAGTTATAAATGGGATTATAAATCCTATAACTGAGGTTATAATAACGGTTATCTATCATGAAATAATCCATGTTTTAACTGGTTCCAGGGCCATATTTCCCTAATCAACCCTGGTGAATCTCGTTTTTTTCAACCAAGGATTCAACCGTCTCGGGTGCCCACCTCGCCATGATTAACCTTAGCGAAATGATTCTACACATTTAAAATGATTAACAATGATTAACTATGGAAAAAACAATTTTTTAATGGGAAAACTCACTATTTCAATGGTCATTTTCAATAGCTTTTTGTATGTTTACCAGAGGGTAACCATGATTAACCTTTATATATGAATCAGTGAATTAATCGGCATGAACCATTCTTGCAAAGCATTCACTGTTATTAATAAACCAGTATTAATAAGTATTCGCCAATTCTAACCGTTATTAACAACTATTGGCGAATTCTCACCACTATTAATTAAACATGATTTACACACATTAACCGTTATTATTAACCAGTCTCAACCATTCTAAACCGTTATTAACTAGTTCTGACCATTTTTGACAGCTATACATTCAACATGGTTTTATCATGATTGACAATATTGAACCATATTTAACCATTATTCGCCAGTTCTAACCATTATTAACCACTATTAGCCATTATTATTGACATGTCAGATCTTATCATGTTGTGTATTCTTTTCCCAGGATGCGTTTATGTTTCATGATCCTATTTATGATTCATGTCCATTGCCGGGGAATCTGTAGGGAATATTGTGTTTATATTTCTTGGAGGTTCCTTAAGCAAATAAATACAGAACCATTACTTACTATTATTATCCATTAGTATTAACAATTTTTATTTATTAGTATTCACCACCATTATCCATTACTGTCATTTGATCCCTTAGATTATTATATTATATATTATCATTAAACTATACAACAGATATCTGACTAAGTGAATATTTGATCCATGTAAACAAGGACCAACAGCATCTTTGATCGTCTCTGAGGCTGCGAGGAACTCCGACAACTGGTGCGTCAGGCACCCAGCCAGCAGCTCCAGGCGCAACGGACATCGGATAGGATTTCTCCATGGATTTTCCTATCCTTTTCCTGTGAACATGGGGGAAGTTCTTTGGACTTTTGATGGGCTGTGTTCTGGAAGATTTGAGTCTATATAAACCTATGACCATCTGGTTATGACCAACATAGCTGGCTGGAAAAACCCAACCATAAATGGAGGTTTCTAGCTGGAACAATCATCTATTTCTATGGGCCATCTATACCATGGCTATGTTAAATAACCAGAGGGTAATATAAAACACGACTTTCGTTTTATGACATGTTGTGTGTGTGTGGCTTCTTATTTTCAAGAAAGAGAAAGCTAAGAGTGTGGAAGCACCAGACAGAATGTGGGATGCTTGATTGGAGATTGAAGAGAGAGCATGTATAGCATTGTATAGCACCCAATGATGATAACCCCTAATGTTGCAAGTTTAATTCAAAAACCCAAAGTAGATTGTCAAGAAATTCTCAAACTGGTTACGCTCCGGTAAACTAACAGTTTGCTATTGAAGCCATGGCCAGTCGAAATCGTTGATTTTCCCATTAAAAATGGTGATTTTCCATTCCCATTTCAATCCCCAGCATTCAGAGCAGAGGACTCTCCGCATTTCATCCCAACCTTTTTTTTTGGGGGGATTGTTTATTGCTGGATGTACAGGAAGAGCCCCATACTCAACTAAATTGGTTTGAGGTTACTATATCTAGGGGTTATGGTAGATATAGAATGATTTATCGAACTAGTTGAGCAGTTGAGGTGTTTGCAGTTACGGTTTCAATGTAAATGGTGTTAAAAAATAAATGCAAACATAACCCTGGGGTCCCTTCCTGGGTTTCACATGGTGTTTATATGTGCATATTTACTCATTCAATCCCCATGACAATTGCGTCCTGTGTTCTATTCCCCACATGTTTTTCATGTTCCGAATGTTTCCCATGCTATGTTTTTCCATTTTCGCCCAGGTGTTTTTGTTTTCTCTCAATGTTTCCCATGTTTTTCCATCTTTCCCATGTTTGTTTTTCCCATAAATCCGAAGAATTTGGTCCATTTTTGTTCCGTGTGTTTTTTTTTTCCAATCGGCATGTGTTCTCCCTCATGTTTCCCATGTTTTCTACTTTTTGCAATCATTTTCTATTTTCGTTTTGGTCCCATGTTTCCTGTATTTTTCAAAAAAGGCCGAAGTTGTTTTTTATTTGCCATTTTTTCCAGTGCTTCACTACATTTGTTCGATGATTTTTCCATTGCATGTTTGTTTTCTGTTTTTTTTCCTCCAGGCGGTCAGGAAGAAGTACATGTTGGCACAGCCACCTGGTGACAAGCCATTTTTGTTTCTGAGGAACAACGCACACATAGTATGTATATGTATGTATATATACATACATATATTTGACATATAAATATATATATATGTATATTATAATTTGCATATACCTATATTTTAATTTGTAGATGTATAGTGTGTATATATATATACTATATTCAAAGTGTACATGTGTCTACATGCATGTATATATATATATTTCAAGAGTTGACATAATATATGTATATATTATATTTGTGTCAGAAAAAAACTGCAATAAATATGTATATATATATATAGGTATGCACATGCCACATGAAATCAAACTTATTTATCAACTTCTTATATACCCCAAAAAATACCAATTGGTTTTAGGTTTCAATTAATTATCGATTAATACTGCTATGCTGCGGAAAGTAGTTTGACTTTCAGGGATAGATTATGAGAGGATTGAACACCCCATTTTTGTTGTGGGGAAGGCAACTGCAACTAACATGTGTTTTACGACAGCTATATACAATTATCCTATTCGTTGTTGGTTTCACTTTTGTCGTATTGTTGACTTATAACTTGGTTGACTCGGGTTGATTAGGGGTATAAAACGAATTCAAACGATAGTTAATGGGTTATAGGTTCAAAATCCATGGGAAATGACTCCTCGCCTTGCAGGCCTGACCTTATCGACGTTTTATTCCAAGACCACATTTACAGCAACAACAAAAACGTCAAACACATCTCAACTTTCATCCAAACCGTGTTACAACAATGACATGTTACAACGTTTAAATCTATATGTTCTTAACGTTGTAATGCAATTATTAATAATCATTAAGAATAAAAACAATGTCATTGTTTCACGTCGCTTCTGCCCAAATGACGTTTTTGACAGGTTCCACTGTTCCACCCCAATCTCGCGCCATGTGAAGTTCCGAGGCATTACCAGGTGGCCCGCAACGCTGTCCTGGTGGCTGCCTGAGTCATCCGATGTCATTTGACTTCGGACGCTGCTGGCGTCGTGTCGCTGGGGCCCGGTGCAACATCGGAGCCGCGTCACCGCGGTGGCGTCGTGTCCTTGCCAACGTGGGGAATGGCTTGCCATATAACAAGAGATATGATGAGATGTGAGATTTAAGACTCTTGCTGGTGCTTAAATCATTTGAAATCCCGGATGGACATTGTAATGTCGAATAATTTTGAACCCCGATCGTAAATTGAAGTTTGGGTGGGGTGCAGCTGGCTGATTTAGGGTTTGAGCCCGGAGAATCTTACTGTAGATCAAAATCAAAAGCATATTTTGTTTCTTGCCAGGACAGTTGACAGTTGATAAACATGTTTCATTTTGCCATGCCATGCCAGATAGAGAGTGCAAGTTCCTGGTTTCCACGTTAGTTGAGGACAATTGTCCGAATTTCAGTTTAGAAACACCGCTCAGGGGACGACTGTTGACTGTCAAATTGTCAATTGGTTCGCCTGAAGCCACGTATGCAAATATAATCTATAATGTTATAACAAACGAATATGTATATATATATATATGTGTGTGTGTGCAATTATTATTATTGTTAGTATTATCATAAATTTTTGTTATTATTTATAAATTATATATATGTATATATATCCATACTGCGTACACAGAAAAACATGTTGATTTGTTGATTGGAAATGTGTTTCTTGTTTGTTAAAGATGACGAGTCAAGAGTAGTTACTTTGGGGTGGTGAAACCTCCAAATCTGGACGAAATCTCTCAGAATCATGAGTACCAGCATTCTACATGGACTGCAGTGCTTTGGAAATCGTTTTACCATCTGGTTATGACGTTTACATAGCCATGGTTTGTTGATGGCCCATAGAAATAGATGATGTTCCCAGCGAACTAAACCTCCATTTATGGTTGGGATTTTCCAGCCAGCTATGCAACAAATAACCAGATGGTAATTATATAGTCATAGCCCCCCAAATCGCGGTGCGATATTGAAGCCAACAGAGCTTGGTTTCATTGCTCAATGCTCGTTTTTTACCCTCAAGTGATGCGACCGCTCGTAGCACTTGGGAGCAATTCAGCATGCACGCTAGGGGCCCGCCGTGGTTACATGCCTGCGCACTGCACGCATGGGCAAGGTTCTGCTGCATGGACGCGATCCATTTCTCAGGCAAATTTGGTGCCTTTTTCTTGATTGCTCCACATCCATCCTCGGACACTGCAGCTCCCTTGTTCTAGTCTAAGTTAGGTGGACCTAATTCATTTGCATCTCATTGCATGTGCGCTAATTCAACGCGGAAACGCGGTGTTTCATCCACAAAAGGTCAAAAAAGTCCGCAGATGAAGTGAACCTACTTATTGACTGTGGGTTCACTATTTGGGAAGCAAATGCAGGTAAGCACTGGAATAGAGACGAGCTTGCATTCATGCAGCCAACCTTTTGAACAGAAAAGTGTAACATTCACCTCATTTGCCCATTGATTGGCAATTCAAAATGTTTGTTAACGAATTGCCTAATCTCCTGTTTTTATTGTGGTCGTCTATGATTTTCTTATTTCTGTGCTGGGCGAATCACTGACGTGCCCAGGTTGGCTCTTCGATGACCCACGGCTGGACCAGTCGATTGCGGAGCCCTTGCAGAGTGTGAACCATTTAGCCTTCTCACCTCAGCCCCTTGGATCCTTGAGATCTCTGGGGTGGCCATGGGTGGTCTGGGGGTTCATTGTGTGGTTCATTGTGGTGAGCATGGTCAATTTGGTGAAATTACCCCATTTGATGAGTCATGATGAGTCATACATTTGTACACAGACTATTCAGCACTAGGCACATCCAAGCGGAGATGTTGGAAGTTTCATACAGCGCCTTTAGTGGCCAACCAGGGCAGAGCTTCACAACCCACCCTGGTTTCACGGATGTTTGCGGACCCACCTGGCCTAGGAAGTGCGCCCACTTCCTGGATCAACCCTGGTTGCCGCAACGTTTGAGTCGTTGATTTTTGCTCATATGTTTAACTGTTTATAAATGGGGATCTACAACAATGTTTTTTTTTTTTGCGATTAGTAGATTAGCATCCTTGAATCGGCAATATGTCTTGCGGTTTTTCAACCTAAGCGGGAAACTGCAAACAAGAACCAGCCAAGGGTTTATCAAAGCTTCCTTAAAAATAAGGCTATATATCATGTTATATGTCCATCCTGTACCCATAGGATCCATGGTGCTGCTATATATGGTAACATGGATCCCATCAATATACCCCAGAATCATGTTAGCATATACAGAAAACAATGGATCCGTCATGGGGTACTGGAACCACTGCAATGACTGACTTTTAAGGTTCTACTTCATTGAGACCTACTACACCTGGGGGATGTTGGTCTTGCTGTTGTCCATCACCGTCTTCCTCCGCAAGCAGCCTCTCAGCCGCATAGGATGGCTGCATCGGGTAACCGTGGAAATGGGAAACGTGGACCAGTGGGAGGTTTGAGTGGGAAAACACATAGGAAACTATGGGAAGTCCGTTATAAATGATATAAATGCAGGTGTTAATATGTTTTAATAGGACAACCATTTGATATCATTTGTACTTACAGCACGCTACGTTACATTACCGAATGGTAAAGCTCCAGCCTTGGTAGTATTTCTAAAGCTTGCGCCCTCCATGATTCTTACCATGCCAGTGGCGTCAACATCCACAATCTTCAGGGGCTTAAAACCTGCAGTGCTCGGCAATTTGCTCGTAGGATCTCGTAGGTTCAATCGAGTGCATGCATGTACTATCTGCGCTATCTATCTCCATTTTTTTAGTGATTAAACCCCCATCATTGCTGGTCAAATATCCATGAAGGTAGGTTAACATATAAGTGTAAAACATAACTATAAACATGCTGGTTGGTGGACATTTTTTCTCCCAACTGACTAATATTTTTCAGAGGGGTTGAAACCACCAACCAGCATGATTTCAGATGATTTTAATCATCAAGAACTGCTCAGGATTTAGACCCATTCTGAATCTTGAACGCTGGACGCTGTGTTTTGCTCAGGCTTGGTCCATCCCACTATGGGCTTTCCCCAACACACCATTGGCATCACATTCTTCAGTGTTAGGATGTGTAAAACCGTTAAAACATGTTAAAACCAAATGAAGTCCCATTCTTGAAGTACAACTGAATCTCCTCCTGGATTGTTTTTTGGTGGGGAGTGAGCTACTGTGTTAGGAGCTTCGCGTAGAACTTGTGGGGAGTTTCCAACCACATGATAGATTATATTCCATATCCGAAGAACCATGCTTATGTATGGTTCCCCACTTAGTTGTACTACCTATCACCATAACTGGTTGGTGGTTTGGAACATGTTTTTATGTTTCAATATATTGGGAATAATAACACCAACTGCCTCATATTTTCCAGAGGGGTTGAAACCACCAACCAGTCATTATTATAAGTTTTTTGTTCCCACTATCATTATGAATATCCACTATCATCATTAATTATCAAAGAAACACAATTATCAAGCCCATCAACTAGTTCGATATATCACCAACAAAAACCATAAACTATAGTTCTAAGTACCATAAACATCCATAAACCATAGTTATTGGAGTTATGTGAACCCCAACTTAGCGTTCTCCTGGCCGGCCTATAACCATTGCATCATATCCCTGGGAATCCCGGGACCCCGGGATCCCGCACCGGATCCGAGTCTGAATCCAATGGATGATCCCGCCTTGTTCGTGTTGGTGGGCTGCTTGTCCGGGCACGCACGGTGCATCCCAGTGGGTGATGTTGTGGAAATATGATGGACATATCTATGGAAATCCTATATATAGTGTGTATAGAAATGGTGGATTATTTAATGGATTATGTAATGGTATATATGTATAATGATGTATGTATATGTTTAATCGGATTTACCCTCTGGCAACCATGCAAAAAAACTATGGAAAACCACACATTTTATAGCTGGGTAAATCAACGATTTCTATGGCCATTTTCTTTGTCGCTATGTAACAAATAACCAGAGGGTAATGTGAGACCCTGGTGATTATATGGGTGTGTTTGAAAATTGGCAAACAAAAAAACGAAAAAATCGATTGGTTCATCATCATGAATCCATTCATTTCTGGCTATTTGTGAAGTATAAAAAACCATGTTGAGGCATCCTTAGAAATCCGGTTGGAGTAGCATTCTGAATGGGAAAGATCAATGGTGATCTAAGCTGGTACCGGCGCGTATCATTTGTAAGTAATGGATTTTGATGATTTTATAGGTATTGTGACAAGCCCAATGGTTATACAAGTCACAATCTTTTGAGATGATTGCTACCACCCATGGGAATGTTGGGAAGTTGGGGGTTTATGGCATGATGGGTTTGCCACACTAGACGTTCTGGCATCGGCTGCCTGATTTGAGAAGTTCACTTTTCCCACTGGTTGGATGAAAATAGAGGGGTTTGAACAAACCCCTTTAACAACAGGTAAATGATGATAGATGGTATACCAAGCCGGCCCCTCTATTTTTACCAAAAGGACATTTTTGAAAGAGACCCATCCACAAACCATTCCCGACGTGTTTTCTTTTGCCTGACACTTCGAAGTCTACACTTCTGCTACCACTCCTTGCTTGGTGGCTACCAGCATCTACCAGCCACCAAGCAATACAATCATCCAACCGTCAGACAAGGACAGATGTTCTTGCTGAACTATTTGCTTGATCGAATGATCCGTTGGTTGACTTCTTCTGCCTCCCAGCTGCACAAAAAAAATTGGGGCCCAAGTATCGTGGAGGTGGCATGGCGGCATGCCGTTTGTAGCCACGGTTTTAGAAACCATGACATATATGAAACCGTGGGGAAGTTTAGTTTCCTTCAACGCTATGTTGAGTACTCAATCCGTGAATAAAATCTACGTCCAATAACATGCAGAAATGGTTTGGTGAAGATGGGATATAAACAGCCATAACCCAACAACTGGTTAGCTCCGCGCTGAATTTCGCCGGGTTTATCAACCAACTAGATCCAACTAGCACAGGTGGAAACAGCTTCGCGCACTTAGCTAACCAAGCACTTGGAGGGTCATCTCACATTGAACCTTATCAGTCACCATTTTCTCGTGTGTCCCATTCAGAATCTATAGGGGGAGTAAGTTTTATACATTTTCATTCACTTTATTTACCTATATAGCCTAGAAATATAGGATTTTTATCATAAAATCATAAATGGATTATCAACCCATTGGCCAATCCACATCAATCCACATCAATCCCAGGTCCCAAACGGTCCTTTTTTTTGAGGTGCTTTGGAAGCCCATGGACAACAACAACTTCCGCATCTTCAGCCGTTCGGTGGCGCTGGCGCTTCAACGTAAGGCCGAGATGCAAAAAGAACCGGCTGAGAGTGGGGAAGGTCTCAGGATTTATCCCGGCTCTATGGCTAATGCTGGTAAAACAACAATAAGCCACCCATTTGGGAATGGTTTATACCATCTATTTATAGAGATTTGGGGGATGGTTTAGCATTGTTTTAACCTCATTAGTAAATGATGGGGAAAATAATGGTCTAAAGAGTCTAATCTCTGAACCAACAGTTTTGGGGTATGTATATCATATAGACTACAGCATACTTTCTAGTTTCAGGTAAACCCGTATACTAGATACTAGAGTATATAATATGTATATTTGCCCATAGATAGATTTTAAGAGACCAACAGCTCGTATGTTGTCTTTTACCAAGCATAAGTACCCTCTGGTAATTTAACATAGCTATGGAAAGATCCACCATGTTTAATGGGTAAATCCACTATTTCTATGGCCATTTTCAATACTTATGTTAAATTACCGGAGGGTATATGTGGCATTATATCCCATGATATGTCCAGAGTGTTACGGTTGGAACTTTAGTTGCAACCCTATTTACAGCTGCTTTTCCCATGATAAATCTCTAAATGTGAAAAACAAACACATGATAAATCTTTTTAATCGCTTGATCCATGTGAATAGTATTGGATAGACTCAGTATAATCTTATCGATCATCTCATCTAAACAATATTAGCAACCTTCATTCTATGGTCCCAAATATGTGTAAATTATTTTGATCCACGGTGATTTCTGGGGTGTTTAATAGTTATCAGGACCCAATTAAATCCCGTTAATGATATATATATATATATATATACATATAAATCACATACCATTTGGTTATTTAACATAGCCATGGAAAATCACAATTTTTAATAGGTAAACCATCTATAAATGGGCAATTTTCCATGTGGCTATGTTAAATAACCAGAGGGTAAAACAAAAATCCCATTACCCTCTGGTAAACTAACATAGCTATGGAAAATCACAATCTTTTATTGGAAAATAAACTATAGATGGCCATTTTCAATAGCTACGTTAAATTACCAGAGGGTATCCCACAATTTTCCAGATGGGTGGTGCTACCATGGCACCATGGTGACAGAGGATGCTGCCCTGGCCCAAGAGAAGTACCGGCAGTGGTTCTGGCAACGCCATTCAGGCAAGCCGAACTGCGAGAGTTTGTGGATGCTACTGTGGATGGGCCGTTGCGAAATCCGAATGCACCAGTTCATAGATGGAAAGTTTATCCCATTATTTATAGTTGGTTTATCCCATCCCAGGCGATGCAGGATGTCGCAGCCATCCATAGTATGTTTAGCATGTTGATCCCCTAAAATCCATTGATTTAGGATCCTCAAAATGGATCAAAATGCTGGTTTAGCCATCAGCAATTGCTGAGGAGTAATGGGATTTACCCTCTGGTAAACATACAAAAAGCTATTGAACATGGCCATAGAAATAGTGGATTACCCACTAAAAATGATTATTTATTTTCCATAGTTATATAAACGTTTACTAATGGGATTTAATGGGAATGTACCCTCTGATTAGTCATTTTCACGGGACCGTCGCGATCCGAAATAGCGCCTATAGGGGTTTAATGGGAACAACTGGGATAATAAATAGGTATATCACGGTATATCATTTACACCATGCCCATGTTCAATAACTATGTTGTGATTTCAAAAAAACAACAAGTGTTTTGGATATGAACCTAAATGTTATTTTCTGTTGGGAAATGCTTCTCTTACAGGTAACCTAAATACGTTCCTTTAGGTGAATATCCCAAAAATGATGTATGAACGTTATGAACCTAGGTGTTAGCCAGAAGAAAGCATTGGGATTTTCAGCGACAAACACAAGTTGCAGACATGGAGAGAGAACACCAAAATGATTATAATTCTACCATTGAAAGATAGTTGAGTCTGGGTGTGGCTGGCAGGTTTGATGTGCAAATCTGCACAACCCCGATACACAATATGTCAATATACAACTATATATATATATATACATATATATATACATAGAAAGAGAGAGAGATATATATACATATGTATAGATGTATATGTGTGTGTATAGATAAATGAATAAATAAATATAAATATATAAATATATATAGATACCAACCTTTGGCACAAAAATCGGGCCAGACTATGGCGGATGACCGTCCGAGCCATGGAATTTGGAGAATTCCATTCGAGCCAGCAGCGACGGCACGTTTTGGAACCAGACCAAGGGGGTTCGAAAATACTGTTAATAGTCTCCCATCAGTGGTTGCTGGTGGTTAATACGGCCTTAAGATTCTCTTATAACTCTCTGGTTGGTGGTTTGGAACCATGGAATTTTATGACTTTCCATTCAGTTGGGAATGTCATCATCCCAACTGACTTTCACTCCATCATTTTTCAGAGGGGTTAGCAGCAACCACCAACCAGCTTAAGTTTCCCAGTTGCAGCCCATGTTTGTTCAGCGTCAAATCCACTGGAGCATCGCTGGTATTGCCTGGCAGGATGGTTGGTTGGCCACTTGAACGACATCTTCACACCTCGTTCCCGTGAGCGATACAAGGGAAAGCTCAGCCTGCTCTACCAGCGCCTTGGCGTTATGGGCCGAGATGTTACCGGGAGAACTGGGGAATGACTTGGAAACAAATGGGAAATGTTGAAATGATCATTTCAATGAAGAATTTCTTGAGGATTGGAGGATTTCATAATCTGAGCAATTTCATGGGGGTACCAACAAAAAATAGCGCATTCTCAGTATTTCGGGTGAACCACCATTGATCCATCAACCAGGGGAACTATGAATTCATATTCTTTCCAGGGTTAACATTGGTGATTTGTTCAATGTGAAAACAGGCGAATTACTCATGTAGAACAGGCTAACCATTTATTCCTTGACCCTCCATAGGCCCACAGAGATTTGCAAAACTACGGAGTAGACACATGTAGACACATTTTTTGTAGGTCAGCTGAGGGACTAGGTGCACGTCCAAAACACATATGACAAAAAAAACCGTTGGATGTTACTATAGCACAAAACCTCATGGTTTCGGACCTCATGTTCATGAAAATTGTCCCATTGTGTTCCCCGACTTTGTATATCAACAGAATCTTTGTGGGTATTTCTTCAGCCCAGTCTTCCGCGGGTTGCCCATATTCCCAGGCAGGCTCTGCAGCTTCAACCAGCGACTTGGCCTTGGGGAAGTGAATCAGCATCCCATCCTTGGTCCAAGAAATATATGTTTGAAACCATATACGATAGACAGATATAAAAACTGGTCGGTGGTTTAGAACCATGTTTTTTTCCCCCATTCAGTTGGGAATTTCATCATCTCAACTGACGAACTCCATCATTTTTCAGAGGGGTTAGCGGCAACCACCAACCAGAAAAGTATATTTGGGGAAGATGAGATGAGTGGCTGCTGCACCTCATGATGTTCCAGTGACCTTCAACATTTGTCCAGTCTCTTTACTGCCTGGGAGGGCCATTTCAATGGACCGATTCATTGGAGGTACCTAGCGTACCTACGTCATGAAGGCCATTTTTTTCAGGGAAGACCCCCACAAAATATGGCTTCATTTATAGAAGGTCCGGACATTGCCACTGATTTGCACTGATTGCCTGTGCCACAGGAGCCACCAGGCATACCAGGACCCCTGTCACATTATATTCACCCTTCAAATCCGAAGTCGGCTCAGAATTGCACACAGCCCCACATTGATGTTGAACATTTGGCAGATTTTATACCTGATTGGTGGTTTGGAACAGCTTTTATTTTCCATATATTGGGAATTTCATCATCCCAACTGACAACCAGTTATAGTCAAGTCATCCAGTGGTTGAGAATCTGTTTCATATATCCAATTTTCACTGGAAATGGTTTATTCCTAGTGCCCGCTCATATTCAAACGATTCAGCTGGCTCCCGCAACCCTTAAGATTGCCCTCTGATACTCAAACGTGGCGTGGAAAATCCACCATGAACGATGTTGCTATCTCCATGGCCTTGGTTCCCATGGCTATATCCCAGCCACGTTGACACGTTGACACGTTGACACCGGAACCCCTTGGGCCTTGGCGCGCGCCCCAAGCGGGTCCCGTGCGCCCAGACCCGCGTCTACAAAACGCCGGGTGATGCCTTCCCAGAGCCGGTCGGGCAGCAGGAGCTGCCGGAGAACCTACGACTAGAGCGCCGTGGCCGCCGTGGTGTCAAGGGGCACCCGTTATAAATGGGTTTAAGCTGGGCACTTAATATGGTTACTAATGGGTTACTATTGGTTACTGATGGTTACTGATGGTTTAATTGTTATTGATGCTTATTGATGGTTATTAAGGGTTATTGATTGGAACTAAAACTAAGCCAACAAAAATGTAAAAAAAATGGGTTTGAACACTAAACATGGAGACTTAATGAGATGAAACCGAGATTTACCGGGGATCCCCCCGAAAACTGCCAAGGTCTGGTATCCAAGGTCTTGGAGGCCGAGTGTGGCCTGTCCATGTGAGGCTCAAAATCAATTTCCCTTCAACATTCAATATATATATTTATATATAATGTACATGCGGTTTATTTGTGATAACATATATAATATTCCTTTATATCTATCTAGCTAGCTAGCTAGCTAGCTATCTATCTAATCTCCTCTCCTCTCCTCTCATCTCATCTCATCTGATCTAATTTGATTTCCGGATTTCCCTGCCGCAGCTCAGGCTGGAAGAAGACGACTCAGAAGATGAGGCGAGTTCCTTGGCATTGCCCGGCAAGGCCGGGGAAAATTGTGATTTTATGGAAGTTATGGCCCAACTAACAGGGCCTTAAATGGGATAAAGTACCTTCTATATTCGAGGTTATATAACATTATCATCATAATCCTATTTTACAGCTGTTAGTTGGGCTATAACTGCAGGAAAGGACGAATTTGACCATGTTTAAACCCCGAAAAGATATCAAATAACAGTATTGCTTAATATATGAATGACATGTTCTTGGTTTTTTGTGAACAGTATTGTTGCAACCTCAATTTGGCAGGGTGTATTTTAGCCAGGGATGGCAATCTGAGTTAAGCAGCAATGATTTGGATTTTTATTTAAAGAAGCTCAGAGTGAGTTTGGCATGGTTCAACCCACAGCAACGGAGTTCAAGAGCCAAAATGCGGAGTTGACAAAGCAAATGGGGAGTGGGGTGTGTTTGTACAGTTCACCAGTACACAGATAGAAGCAACAAGAACATAACAACTTGGGAGATTGTTTATCTATTATATGATTTACCCTCTGGTTATTTAACATAGCCATGGAAAATCCCTTATAAATGGAGGTTTTAATGGGAAAATCATCTATAAAATCATCTATAAATGGGCCATCTATACCATGGCTATGTTAAATAACCAGAGGGTATATGATTTAATTAAGTCTATTCCATTGAATTATGGACCTTCCATTGCTATTCCCTTCATCGCGCCAGGGCGGCTTTGGCGCCCTGATGCTTCCGGGCGTCACCAGCAAGCAAGAACCCAGTGTCCTGGCACGGGTCAAGGGTGGCTGGTTACATCCACGTGTTCCTTAGCCAAGTTGGTTGACCAATTTTGCCCATGGGTTTTTTGGGGGTTATGGTAGATATACTTATAGTGTTACTACGGCACATTTGTGCTCAATCCTATTCTTGCTCTTATGAGGGGCCTTTATATCCCCCAAAAGCCCGGAATGTGCCCTAAAGCAGGTACAAGATGGTAGCAACGCGCAGGTGATCCAGCTCCGGATCCAGGCATGGCTTCTCAACCTCCACCAGCTCCACCCGCTCCACCAGCCCCACTATTTGAGTAATGTCAAACCTGGATGAATAAATCCCAAACGATTGTTTAATTGAGAGGGTACCAGTTAAGTATCATATTATGACTATTGGAGGAGTACCCCCCTAATTAATAAACCATGGTGTAGCAAAATCCGGGGTTGACAGTAATCGGTTTTTGTTCTTTTTAATGTGGCAATGCATTCCCATTTCCCAAACCAGCTCCTGTGAATCCAAACCTTTTGGTGATGTCAAAATATAGAAGATAACTCATGATCAGCGAGGCGTGCTTGCCACGCAAGTAGCTTCCCAGACCCATTATAACCCCATATGTTTCCTCAGTTGTTTCCCATTTGTTGCCCATTGTGTATAAAATCCATTATTTGTTCCCTGTTCCCTTAAATCATCCCATTGTGTCCCCATTATATTCCATAATCATCATACATAAATCACCAGTTTGGTTGCAAGTAAATCAGCAACGTTTATATCTCCAATTTCCATCAATTTCCCTGAATTTTCCCAAAGTCAAGTCTCAAAAGTCTCCCAACTTCCCAGCTTCCATCTTGTTTTCCATCTTGTTTTCCATCTTTTTGCATGGATTTGACCATGGAAAATCCGACCATCACGGTGGACAAGTCACTGGGTCGAGTCCGAGGTCAAGGTATGCGCCAAGGTATGCGCGCCTCAGTGGCCCTGAGGCAACTGGACATCCCCTCGCTGCACCTCGTCGGCGGGATCCGGGGATCCGGGGGGATCGTTATGGCTCAGTCGTCATCCCCCAAAAAACATGCGGAAACCATGACATGCTACCCTCTGGTTATTTAACATAGCCATGGAAAATGACCAATTTATAGATGGCTTAACTATTAAACATGGTGATTTTCCATGGCTATGTTAAATAACCAGATGCTACTATTTTGAATGATGATCAATAGTGATGAACTCTATCAGACTCTATCATATTTTGGTACTTCGATATCATTTTTGAGCGTAAAGGTTTGCATTTGCCCAGATTCGTTGGATTTTCCAGGGGTGTAGTGGATGGTCATGACACCAACACAGGGGTGGGGAACCATTTCTGGTGAATGGCTGGTGTGAATTGACGGGTCATGGTCATGCTGTTTTGTTGTTTTGTGGGCGAAATTCAACCCAAAACCTGTCAACTGGACTGGTCAATGTCGGGTGAAGCAGCAACTTCACTGTAAATTACCATATATTATGGCTCATTCCTGATCCACCACAATGATTAAAAAGCCACGCCGAAAAAGGCGTTGTTTTCTTGTTGAACTCCCATGAAATCCCCATTTTTTCGGATTGAACTTCTGATTTTGCTCGCCAAGGCCTACCATGCCGCAGGCGGCACTGGAGCCCATCGCGCCACCCTTGGAACTGGCGGACAACTGGCCGCTACAGGCGCACGGGGACGCTTTGGAACTACCAGATGCTGCAGGCGGATAGGTTGGGACTGTTGGGAGCTGAAATTGTGAGGTTCCCATGGGGTTTTTTCGAGGCAAAAATGGGGCAAAAATGATTCATGGTTAAGCCAATGGTATGTCAAAATTCATGGAGTGAATTAGTAAACATGGGATGCCTTGATAATACCGAATGTTAGGTGAGAAGTGGATTTTTTCATGGGGATGGTTGGATTTTCGAATGGGAGTTGTGGATTGGATTGTAATGGTGGTTTGAACGAAACTTTTTTCGGGGAAATTTTGAGGGATTGCGAAAAACATGGTTTGATTTAAAAATTGGGATACCCCAAAGTTTCATGGTTTCCCATCATTCTCCCCCGAATTGAAATGATCATTTTGGGTAGTTTCATTTTCAGACACAATATGGGGATGTTCATGTGATTTTTTGCAACCCAGGTTGTTACAACAACTGTTTGGATTTAAGAAGCGACAAAATGGGATGCATAGATAGTTGATTTGTGTTAGCACAGATGGGAATTTGGTGCGGGAATGGGATGATTGGTGAATGGGATAGGAGTTGAGCATCAAATCTGACCATTGGGATGGTTTCGGAAACATCCAAAAACCATTCAAAGGCGCTGCAGATGCTGAAGTAGAGGTGTAAAAGTATTCCCGCATCTAAATTCTGCAAGGGGGACCAGATGCAACCTTGATATACTGTAAAACGATATAATTAGTGAACTCCCAAAATCGATGTAAACTAACATAGCTATTGAAAATTGCCATTTACAGTTGATTTACCAGAGGGTAACTTGGACCAAAGATGTGTACATTGGGTTTGGCCTTTTTAGAACTGGGGGTTTTACAAAGGGATGGCTTGGGATATCCCACCAAGTTGGTCTCCGGTCAGCAACTGGGACTTGTCAGGGTCATCAAGAACTTAGATTGGATAGATGATCCTCCAATGCCAAGTGGTTCTTGGAGACGCTGTCCCCGAATCCCATTATATATATATATATATATATTTCTACATACATACAATATGCCTGGCGAAATTGGACCAACATTCTTCATGATGGTGTTTGTTTCAATACTGAGTTTGGAAATTTCGGGCATCCTATCGCTGACGCCATTGGACCATATTGCACCGCTGTCCCATGGGAGCGAAAACATCACCGCTTGTCGCTGAGTTGGCCTCCTAGAGGAGGCTGAAAACGAAGAGTGGATGGCCACCGAGTAAAAGCCACATTTCATCGAATCATATGTTTTCCCCGGTAAACTTCAAATTTCTCCATTTAAAATCGCAATTTTCCCAGTAAAATCTCAAGTTTCCCCTGGTAAAATTCCAACGTCACAATTTTCCCCACATTTCCTGGTAAGATCACCATGGTCCATAATGAGATTATCATGTTCCCTTGTAAAATCATCATTTTTTTCATTTTCCTCATTAAAATCCAATAATGTTCCCTGGCAAAATCATCAAAGTTCCCCAAAATCATCAATTTCATCTGTAAAATCCGCATTTTCCCTGGTAACATGCCACCTTTTCCCCAATCAAAATGGACCAGGCTTCGGCCCCCTGGCGGCTCTCACTGGCGCCGCCTGGCTGCGCGTGGCGCGGCGGCGCATCATCATGGGGCGCCAGGCGGAGGTGCCTCCATGGAAACCCATGGGGAAAGCCATGGGGAAAGCCATGACGAAACCCAGGGAAACCTAGGGAAAACATGGGAAACCTGAGGAAATCTAGAGAAAACCTACTGTAAGGAAACCTAGGGAAAAACCCCATGCCCCATGGAAAGCTGAGGATTTGTTTATAGAAAAACATAGGAAATCCAGCGAAAATGAATGGAAATCTGAAGGGAAAATCATGAAAATCAATGGAAGACTATGGAAAAACCTACAGGAACATGGAGAAAATCTGTGGAAATCACTTACGTATGGAAGATCTATGGAACCCAGGGAAAATTCATGGGCACCCTGGGACTTGGGGGAAACCTGCGGGAAACATGACTATATGGAGCAACCAGTGGAAGCCATGATTTGTTTTGACGTTTTTGGCCAGTTTGAGAAGAGAATGAGGATGTTCAGCCCGGTATTTTAATGCACAAAAGGTTTCCATATCCCATAGGATCCCTGTATGGTATATACATATATATGCTAACATTTGGGGTATATTCATGGCAAATGTTACCATATATAGCATACATGGATCCTATGGGATATGAGTTCAAAAAGGCCATGGATTGGGATCAAATTAGTAAACATCGAGACATAGATAGCAACAACATGGCGTGAATCCATATAAACCCGGGCGCGGATTTGCACAATCATAAAGGCTTGAACTTGAGATCCAGCTGGGAAACATTTAATCAATGTGAACATTTACTTCAAAGGTCAGAAGTTGCAGGTCAATGATTTCAAATCAACATCTGGTTGGTGGTTTGGAACATGTTTTATTTTCATATATCGGATATCGGGAATAATCATCCCAACTGACTTTCATATTTTTCAGAGGGGTGGGTCAACCACCAACCAGATGGTACTCGTATCTCATTCTGTATGGACCCATCCACATGAAAATTACCGTAGATGGTTCTAGTGCTTTCCAGTCTGTGGCCCTTCAACCAGCTTGGAACCCTTTTTTTTGAATGTTTTCTTGGGAATATGCCAGGGTTTAACTAATAATATAATCATTTGCTAAAGACTTACGCATCCTTGGAGGTTCCCTGAACTTCGTAGTTTAATAGCTAGTGAATAACTAAAACAAAACCTGGAATCTCTGAGTTGTAATCCCCACAAAAATTCGGAATCAGAGCAGATTCAAAATGTCATGGCCTCCAAGTGTGTTTCCATGCCAGGAGTACACCATCGAACAGCCCTTGAATGATGTCTGCGGCGGTTGTGCAGTGCGCGCCAATGATCCTTTCGTCAAGGCGCTCCCAATATGACCAGAAATGAATGGATATTAACCATCAAGTATTGGAGGTTTCTTAGGATTACCACATGAAGATCAAAAAGCAAAGGTGTTTCACCGGAGAAAATCCGGAAATGTTTACCAACAAAAATGGTGACCATGGTGATGTAGCCAACTATAGCTGAACAAATCATTTGGTAAGTTGAGTAGTTCAGCATGTTTTCTTGGCCATACATATGGATGATTTTATTGAACCAAGATTATCCAAGATCACAGCCTAGAATTTACAACTGGCTAACAATGTTTGATTTATTAAATCGTATGGTTTAGATAGGTATTGTAATTTAACATAATTTATAACACCGGGTTTGCATCATGAAAAATGGGGGCTGGGTCGGTCTGGGTGGTTGGATTGATACTAAATATATGTTTATATCATGGAGTTTCCCAAGTTTTTTAAGAAGTTACAGCAATTTACATGGAGCACATGCCCCAGGGCCCCAGGACATCGAACGTACTGTGCTGGGACAGAATGACGCGCTCACGGGTTTGCTCCTGCTGCGCGACTGGTGGGGCAAGAAGTCTCACACCATTGGGCCAATGCTTGATTTCTACTTTGCACTGGTTGGCTACAGCCTAAGCGTGCCCTCAGCAACCCCCTTCTGGTGGCAACTGGACTGTGCGTCCTGCAGGCTATGGGCTAGAAGAAAGAGTGCTACATTGCTACATCAGCTTGGACACGTGTAGCCATGGGTTGGCACAAAGAAAAGGGCTCCATCCCCATTGCTCTTTGACAGTAGCTATAGTTCTTCACTGAACATGATTATTATGGTTGGCCATGGGGATAGAACCAACATAAATAGGGATAGGTCTGTGGAATAGCAAACCCTCCAAGTGCTGAAGATGTTTGGGGCTTGAGGCATTGAGAATATGGCAACATGGCCTCCAGAAATTTTACATACCATCTGGTTATTTAACATAGCCATGGAAAATGGCCCATGTATAGATGGTTTACCTATCAAAAATGGTGATTTTCCATGGCTATGTTAGTTTACCAGAGGGTAACTATTGAACATCGCAAATTATGTTGATAATTTCGTTGTCAAACATCATGATGTTCAATGACATCCCAGCTAACCAGAGTGGCCAGTCCATCCAATGGGACAGTTCCATGTTAAACTAGGTGTACCCTCTGGTAAACATACAAAAAACTATGGAAAATCACCATTGTCAATTGGAAAATCCACTATAAATGGCCATTTTCAATAGCTATGTTAAATTACCAGAGGGTAATAGGAATGAATAGAGTGATGTAACCCACAAGACTTCAATGATCCCAGCTTTGATGTTTTTTCTGCGGATGAAGAAAGATATTGTTTTTTTTGGCTCGCCCAGCTTGCTGGGCCTCATGATGTGTCATGGTCTCATGATATGCCAAAAATAACATATCATAACTATTTTTGTCTCATGATATGCCAAAAATAACATGTCATAAGCATTTTTGGATGATGGTTGAAGGTCTTAAACCTGGAAAGATCCCCTTTGGCCACTTCGGAGCTGCAGCTGATGCTCAGAAGATATTAGATAAATTAGATATATTAAGCTTTGTCACTGGGTCCATTCGCCATGTCAGGGCTTCATTCTTCAGACCCATCAGGACACATCCATATGCTTTTTTTTAAGGTGCAATTTTTCCATATCAGTTTAACAGTAACCTTGCTTCCAAACTGTTCAAGTAACTCTGACATCGAATCAATGTCCAAAAACTCATGGAGGTGCCATCCAGCTCGATTTTCCAAACGGCCAGGCTGGTGATTCGCCCCAACCCTTCACGCTCCCCGGCGCTGCAGGAGCGGGTGGGCATTTGGCAGCATGGTCCACGCTTCAAAGTCTACCTGACGGGTAACCTCCGCCAGCTAATGGCCAGCTTCGAGCGTCACTACGATGTGCCGCCGCAGCGTTTGGCCGGGGCGGTGATCCGACGGTAGGCATAGATAAATGGCTATAACACTGAAATAGATGTGGCTAACGGATTTTCCATAATTTCGGGGGATGAACATCCATTGAATCCCATCTATTTGGGTGTGAGTACCATCATGTCAGCATGTTTGTGGGATTATGTCAAGCCGGCCAGCTTGAAAACGCGTTGTGGACTCTCAGATAGCATTCCCAAATTTTGCAGACCAATGACCCCTGCTGGTGGTTTGGCTCGTGGTTCCAAACTATTTTTTGTCATTGATGTTCCATAATTTGGGGATGATCACCAAAGCAACTACTTACAATATATTAAAAGCAGGTGTGCTTTGCACACCTTAGTTGAGTAGGTAGTGGGTGAGTTTATTCCTATATATAAGTATAGTAAAGTATAGTATAGTATAGTGATTTTTGGTGGGTTAAATCCATATGTTGGCCGGTTGCCGTTGACATGTTCCTTCAACTGCAGGATGGCCCGCTTTCTTGGGTTCGTTTGCCCTATCGAAGTATATAAACCGACCATAAATCATCATGAATCCAATCGTTACCCTTTGGTAAACTAACATAGCTATTGAAAATGGCCATTTATAGTGGATTTTCCCATTGAACATTGTGATTTTCCATAGCTATGTTAGTTTACCAGAGGGTATATAGTACGGTAGCCATCGGTAGCCTAGTTACTTGAACCATCTTGCATCTCTTTTTAGGGCCCATGTTTGCATGTTTCTGGATTGTATTGATTATAAATTCCAATGTTTGATGATGACACAGTTACGCCCACTAAAAAAAACACACTTACCAAAAACATAGAACTTGGTAAAATCAAACAATTGAAAAATGGTAAATTGAACACAGAGCCATTTCTTTTTTGCCTCCTATATGTTTGATAGATTTAGTATACAATACCCCCGGTATTGACAGTCAAGATCCCTGCAAACCCAAAGAACCAGCGATAACCATTTTGTTCCTCAAAACTCAGAATCTACATTTCTGGTTGAAAGTATGGAAACCAACATGGCTGTTTCTGGTTGGAACAGGGGTCTCCAGATATATATATATGTGGTTGATGATTGGCCACTGATGTTGTTGTTTTTTTCCGTGTGCTGCAACCCATGACATGAAAGAAATGTGGCCTGTAGGGTGGAGTTGCCAAGAACGCTTGGTGGAAGTAGGAGAACTGGGTTTCATGGTAGTTAAAACATATAAAAACCAATTCTATCCCAATTTTTCCAAATATCTGATGTCATCCTTGGTTTTTTTTGGGGGGTTTATTCGTTGGAACTGATGAGTAAAACTCAGCCAAGAGACGCATCACTGGGGACCGAGGTGCCACCCATGCCGTTCATCCCTTCGTGCGGATGCCCAGGGGTTATAGCGGCTATGGGAGATCTGACAAGGCTAGGGATTCGACAGTGACAAAATCTTAAAGAAATGGATTACCCTCCAGTAAATTAACATAGACCCTGGCAAATAGGGGTTGGAAGACTAGTTTGCACTATAAATTGGTCATTTTCAGGGTCTATGTTAATTTACCAGAGGGTAAACTAAAGTGATTTGGATCATCAACCATGAAAATATCAGGATTTTGGCCGCGAGCATACATGCAAGTTGGTTGAGGCTGTTGAGGTAATCATAATTCATGTAGGTTCACTAGGGATCACTAGGGGCTATGGTAGATATATCGAAGCAGTGGCCCCGTACCTCGATTCGATGATCCCCGATGCCCAAGGCAGTGGCAGAACTGGTTGGATCGTTTGGAGCTCAGTTTGTGTTGGGTCGGGGCTTGGGACAATCCTTGGGTCCAGTGGGAATCAGTACCCCTACAAGGAGGGGCCCCCAAGATAGTTAAGTTGGTGAAAGTACTGTAGGATAACCGGGGTTTATGATAGTTTATGGGTCCCTTTCTGTACTCCTACGTCACCTTCCATTGAAAAATATGTTTTTCGTTGTATTGAGTGGAGTTCAACACATTCAACAGTGATGCCCTGTAGTTGGACAAGTTTATAGCTAGACTTTGGTGGATATGATATGTGTGTATATGTAAATAATAACAATAATAATAATTAATAATAATCAATATTTAACTATTATAATTATAATAATTTATAGTTATTATATAGTTAAAATAGTTATAGTAATCTATAATTATGATAATTATAATAATTTATATTAGCATTACTATTATTATTGTTATTATTATGTATATATACATAGTTGGATGGCTGGGTGGCCATAAGCCCACATGCAACTCTGAACTCAGCCCTTTTAACTTTAAGATATCCGTGTGTTCAACGCAGCTGCCCACGGATCCCAAGCTTGGTTTTCAGGAGGTTTTCGTAGGCGACAGCTGGGATGATTGATTCAATCACTATAACATACCCCATATGCTCCATGGTGCTGGTATATTTACCTACATTTGCCCTAAAAATCACCCAGTCATGTAGGTAAATATGACATGGAGCATATGGGTACTATAACTATAACCCCATATAACATCATATAACTAGAGGGTGTACGGTATAGTTTTCCAGTAACTAGCATAAAGCCCAGTGATTTCCTATCTGATAGTGGGCCCCAGCTTGGAGGTTTCCGACAGGTCTGGGTACCCTGTGGTAATTTAACATATTTTAACATAACTGTGGAACATCACCATAGAAATAGTGAATTGTCCCATGAAAAATGGTGATTTTCCATAGTTATCCCACTAAAAATGGTGATTTTCCATAGTTATCCCACTAAAAATGGTGATTTTCCATAGTTATCCCACTAAAAATGGTGATTTTCCATAGTTATCCCAATAAACATGGTGATTTTCCATCCTTTTTTTTTACGTTTAGCATGTCGGAGATCCCCCATTCTCCAAGTCCTTGGGCCAGGTCACAACACCTACCAGACGCTCTGCGTGCGTTGCGCCTTGGAAAGGGGCTTGGATCCACCTGAGGCGGGACCGGATAAAAAATCATGGGAAAATCATGGGAAAATCATGGGAAAATATGGGACATCCCGGATGAATATGGAGGTTTGAATCTGTTTTAATGGGAAAAACATGTGTAATCGGGATTTCCAATCGCCATGTTTGATGACCTGAGGCCAGAAAAACGCCGGACTTTGGGGTGATTTGAACAGTTTGAAGCGAGAATTCGAGTGAGAATTCGAGCCTGAGTTGAGAAACACAGATGCAAATAATTAAGGAACAGAAATTGTGATTTGATGTGTGTTGAGCAATACTTAATTTTTTTAATGTGGTTTTAACATGTTTTAACCAAAATATTATGGTTTTGAAAACACGTGTTGAGCAAGAGAAAAGTGAACTGTGGCTTGGATAAACACCCACATCGTGCCAAAGCTCCGATTGACCCGGTTGACGAATTTAACCACCGTATGTGGGGATATTTGGATATCCGGATAGGGTCGAAAACTTGATCAACCGTTTTGAGCAGTGTCCGAATCACCAAGAGTTCCCAATGATACGCCGTAAATCTCACCATGCATAAAATACATACCCTCTGGTTATGTCAAAATAGCTATTGAAAATTGCCATTTATAGTGGATTTACATGGATTTACCAATTAAAAATTGAGATTTTCCATAGTTATGTTATTAGTTTACCAGAGGGTACATATATTTTTCTGTGTAAATACTTGGGCCCTCATGATTTTGAACTATTGTGGCGAAACTGATGCCATCGTCCTTTATTTGGATGTGGTTTTTGATACCACCTTTTTGACGGCAAGTCATTGTCATTGGGTGAATGGGACATCGTTCATGGCAGTTTTCGGCCCGGATCCAAGCACATGATATTGCCCTTCAATCAATGGATTGGTTTAAGGGAAAATGTTCAGGAAAACCCCATGATCTTAATTGGAACATCGATGGTTTCCGGTTAAGATTTTCCGTAAAAAACACAACCATAATGGTTCAAATGACATCCGAAAGTCGGAGACACATGGAGCAAATTGGATTCCAGGGTGGGTTTTACCCTGCAGAATTTGCACTTTCTTGCTCTCCTGCAAGCTGCTAAAAGTAATACCCATCTACTTAGTTCGTTATACGCCCCATAGACCCTACATACAGGATGGGGCCCCCAAGATAGCGTTCAGTTACCTGAAAAAAGCGACTGAATTATATAACTATGGTTTATCGTGGATATAACTCTAGTTACTGGGGGGCCACCATCCTGTACTTATAATTGACCTACTTATTTTAACCAATTTAGCTAGCCCACTGGGGCACGAGCATGAAAACCCCAGTAAATCAGATGGCTTGTTATAAACTTGATTCCCATCAAAATTCCATTCGGAAATCACATCTTTGCTGGTATATTTATTTATAATTATATATATAATATGATTCAATATGATATTAAGAGATTAAATGCATCCCTGATACGTACTCCAAGTTCTCTAAATTTGTGTCGAGATCGGGCCAACACAACCCAGCGGTGCTGCGAAATCACAGGCCGGCACACCTCCACAGACGCCCTTGGCAATTCAGCAGCCACAGACCCCGCTGACCCTGCGGGACGAGGTGGGCTGGAGCTTAAGGGAAGATTTATACAATGTGGTGCCCCATAGTTATAAGTTGGTTTAGATTCGCCCCAGTAACTATAGTTATAAGTACCATAAACCATAGTTATTGGAGTTATGTTCGCCAACTTAGTTATCTCTTGGGGGCCTCACATTGTAGGAAACCATGTTTTTTTCTATTGAAATATAGGGCTTTCCTGTCAGATTTCCCAGCAATCCATTGTTCCACTAGACGTCACTAGACCTGGTAGTTGTGAAAGTTTCAGTAAATTGGGTACAGCAAGCCACAAAGAAGATAGACCTTGGCACAACTCAATCCTAGAACAATTAATGATGATTAATGATGAACCGAGCCTTTCTATGCACTGGTTTTTGCGTGCTATATGCCAACCTGAATGTTGAATGGGTCATTCAAGGCCTTATGATTTGTTGTTTGTATTTGTTTGTCTTAAGTGGGGTGCCAAGCTTATTTCTTTGGGCGGGATATCTAAGGTGTACTGAAACATAGTGTCACAAAAACTTGGTTGGGTTATAGGGTTCGAAGATGTTTTGCCTGGCGCGTGCAGTCCATTTTTTTTTGATTAGATCCTCAGGTTTCCAGGGACTCAGGATTTTCTAACTCAGACTTTTTTTTTTTGGTTTCACTGTGACGACTTCACTAAATACTCTCTGGTTATGTCAAAATAGCTATTGAAAATGACCATAGAAATAGTGGATTTTCCCATGAAAAATGGTGGTCTTCCATAGTTTTTTGTATGTTTACCAGGCCGGGTATATCTTCTGCCAGGATGGTGCTTCCACAGGCAGTGAAGAAGAAGAGGTGCCCTTTATGGGTGACTGGATGATACCAGTCACCCGGGTAGGTGAGCAGCAGCAAATCTCGGGGTCTTGTTTTGGACCTTGTTTTTTGAAGACCCTCTGGTTATGACATTTACATAGCCATGGTTTATATGGTGTGTTGATGGCCCATAGATTTATAGATGGTTTACCGAACTTAAAAATGGTGGATCTCTCCATGGCGAACTGTTAGTCATAACCAGATGGTAATCATTGTATGTGACTTGAGATTATTTTGTATCAATCCACTGCGTTCCACTCAGTTCTTTGGGTGGTGTTCACTGAATTATTAAGGGAACGCGATCAATCTATTGTAGCATAAATCACCCAAGGAAGATGCAGACATGATCAAGGGAAGGTGGGTACATCATCTTGTCAGAGTCATTGATTTGTCCCAGAACAACTGGCTGAGAATAGATTTGACTTGTTTCGGATCATTCGCCACCATCAAGACATTGTTTTCAAGAATTCGCTACTTCTGCAAGGTGGTACCTCCCCAGTTATGTCTCATAGTTGGTTTATAATACGACTTATTTCAACTAACTTAGGTTTGAATTCTCAAGTCCCATTAAAATCCAAGTCGAAATCAGCATGTTTCTTTGTGTTTCACCAGGTGAAATCATGTCAACGAAAAAATAACTTTTTGGTGGGCACCAAACGCCCGCCAGCGCGAGCATCCAGGCCTTGATGCTGGCGGAGCAAACGCCTAAGGACGACAAAGACGGCAGCGATTTGGAGCTGGACCCTGCAGAGACCACCAGGCGCCGTCATTTTGTGTCGCAGTGTCGATGGAGATTCTTTATCATTAGAACAAACAACCAAAACATATGGGTGCAAGTCAAAATAGGAGGTCCGGAACAAGCTCCGGGACCACACCCGTTCCAGACCCCCGTTCCATACCCCCGTTCCATACCTCCTTGAAGGATCCGTTCCATACCTCTGTTCCATACCTCTGATTCATACGTTATGATATATATATATGTATGTATTTAATATATATATATAT
>Ga0126342_10002019_pt1 | contig 30608 bp, 22 predicted proteins | sample Cyp1metagenome_FD_92528 | JGI IMG/M metagenome (GOLD analysis project Ga0126342, IMG submission 92528) | Coral microbial communities from Lord Howe Island, Old Settlement Bay, Australia - Cyphastrea 1 metagenome | ecosystem: Host-associated > Invertebrates > Cnidaria > Coral ...
ATACTACTCTTCTCGCCTGCCTATAATACATCTTTAATATATTATCTTGTAATATAGTGTCTCCATACTAACAACAGAAGACTCTGCTCCTCTACGCTCTCGGGCCATCCGTCGTCTAGTTTCCCAAGGGTACAGTCAACAGCCCCAAAGGATACTGTATGAGTTTGTGAAGTTGGATATACCCCTGGTATTGGTGATTTTCTAAAACGGGAGACATCCAAACACATTGTGTTTGTTCCGTTCAAAATGATCCACAACTTAAATGTAAATTTGCGGTCATCCAAGGGTTTTGAACCCCATGTTCAACTGGAATGAATGAGTTTATCGCAACATATCCAGTAAGTGTGCATGGAGTATATCCAAAATCACGCCCCATTCCAACTAGGATGATCAACTTTAAATGATATGTCGGGGTTGGGTCAAACCTCTTTGATGTTCTACAATTTTAGCCGACAGCCAGAAGGACCAGCCTGATTTTGGATGATATACCTTGAGTTGCACCCTATCGCTGTGACAGTCAGCAAATGTTAGTCATGAGTTTCAATCTATTGAAACATGTTAAAACAAGACGAGTAGAATTGCATGCGTTTTTGTTGCCCGTTTAATTTATATACAAATTATATTTACATATAGAGATATACAGAACAATAACAAAAATAATAACAACAATAACAATAACAACCCAGATGCTCATACATGCTCCATGTATGGTATATTTACCTACAAAACTGGGTGATTTTTTAGGATAAATGTTGGTAAATCTGGTAAACATGGAGCATTTGGGTAATATTCACCCAAATATAATTCAGAATTATGATATATGATATATCCACTTTTGGATATTATCTATGATATATCTGGTAAATCAGAATCAAAAGTGGATATCATATACCCTCTGGTAAATTAACCTAGACCCTGAAAATAGCCTAGTTTTAATGGAAACTAATCTTCCAACCCCTATCTACCAGGGTCTATGTTAATTTAGTTAATTTACTGGAGGGTATATCATATATCCAAAAAGCAGTTGGTTACGCTGCGACGAGTCGCTCCGCTCCAGGATCTGCGAGACCTCATGGAACAGTACGGCACCAGGTCGCCGGGGAATTGGTGTCCGAGAAGGTGGAGAAAACCGGTTTTATATGGGTACCCGGCCTGGTAAACATACAAAAACCAATGGAAAATCACCATTTCTAATGGGTAACTAGGGAAATTCACGATTTTTAATGGGTAAATCTTTAACATAGCAATGGAAAATCCCAACCATAAATGGAGGCTTATATTTGGGAAAATCATCTATAAATGGGCCATTTTCCGTGGCTATGTTAAATAACCAGAGGGTATTTAGATTCTTATGATTAAAACATGATTTATCATGGTCCATATGGTTGTCATAGTTGTTGTTAATTTAGTGGTTTCTTATGGTGTAAATTATGGTTTAGCATGATTTATCCTGGCTGGTGGGAACATTTGGATTATTTTCCATATATTGGGAATTTCATCATCCCAACTGACGAAGTCATATTTTTCAGAGGGGTAGGTATACCACCAACCAGTATCATACGTTTTGTTATCCTTTTATACTGTCTTCAAAAAAAATGGTTTTCCATGAAAATGACCAGACATTGGGAAAATTAAAAAAACCCAGTCTTTGGAGAAACCTTGGGTACTTTAGCCCTTTTTGTTTTTTGGAAATGTTGGTTGAAAAGAAGAAACCATTGGTTTGACCACACTTGTTGTTCAGTGGTGCCTCTGGAAGAGCCTTGCAGCCAACCTGGGTTTGTGATTTTGTGATCACCCATTCAACTGTAGAATGATTATATCCACTGTAGATCCAACAGGGGATCTAAAAAGAAAATGGAAACCCTTCTCAGCTGGGGGGGGGGGTTTGCTGTAGTATCCTGTAGTATATCCACAAGGTCCGAAGGAGAGTCCTGCTTTCTCCCGCTGCAGGCGCCCTGTCTTGGGGGATCTAGAACTTCGGGGCACCAAATTTGTTGAAACTCTGGGTTTTAACGGGAGGAAAACCATACAATGGTTTCGAGCTTTGAAAATACGGCGTTTTGCGGGTTGTGTGGAATGTGATACATAAAGACGTGAGATAAGGTCCAATCCTCGGAATATCTATTTGCACAGAATATGAGTTTCCTGGTTGCTTTGTTTAAGTGTTGTGTACATAGGCATCATCATCATCATCATCATCATCATCATCTTCATCTTCATCATCATCATCATCATCATCGTCAACATCGAATCTACATCTACATCAAGCAACGTTGAGGGTGAAATGCAATCAACAACAGAGTCTTGAGGCCTTTCTACAGCTGGTCGAAGACAGGAGGAGCTGCCGCCTGCCTTGGTGATTGTACCGTGGCAACTCCCCTGAAATCTAAGACTCTTCGGGGATTTTATGGGATAAACATAGGGATTTCATTGAACATTTTGGTGCAATCAGGATACAATGGGTACATCAGCTGCTGAACATGTGTGGTTTTCCTTCTCCATCGGTACTCTCACCATTTGGGGTATCTATTGGGAAAACGGAATATGATATGTGACATGTTATATTGTCCCCGTAAGCAACTTGAGGTAGGCATGCCACAAAGATGGATATTTAAATGGCAACAATAAGTGGACAACCAAATTTGAACATCATAGTATATGAATGTATATAACTACTTGATAGCAGCTGGATGCTTTCAGAGTCGCTTCATTTGTCTAATATACCTGATACCTGGGATGATGATCCCACTTGACATGTGATCATAGGAAGACAAAGAATACGAAATATGAGAGTTTCTTGAGCAGAATAAGATGTTTCACAATATGGTTATGTATTCAATATATGGTTAGTTATATATAACTATATTGAAGATTCATAAGTTATATAAGTTATATATAACTATATTGAATATATAACCACATCATGGGATTTATTGGGGTCCAGGTCGAGTTTCAACCATGCATCACAGCTTTCATGAGATCTTTGATGCGTCTAGTATATTCACTAACAGTCACTGTCACCAAAAGGTACCCTCTGGTAATTTAACATAGCTATTGAAAATGACCATTAATAGTGGATTTTCCCATTAAAAATGGTGATTTTCAATAGCTATGTTAAATTACCAGAGGGTATGGTCCTTAAAGTCGAACAGCGGCCATTGGACCAGGAGAGTTTTGGGTGAACGAGATCGTGCGCTGCGGCTGTGTGGCTGCTCAGATGTGTTCAGTGTCCCACGATGCGAAATGAGGTTCACAGCGCTAAAGCTATAGCAAGCCCAAAACAGGTGGGTGTGTCTGAAAATAGTGTACCCCTAAACCCAATGGTTAATGATCATTATCCCTATTAAATGGCTATAATTGGGAATATACCCTATTTTCAGACAAACCCAGGTGGCACAGGATGGAAAAACGTACATTCCCACTAGAATATCTGGTTGGTGGTTTGGAACATGTTGAAAAAATGTCCATACATTTGGAATAATAAACACCAACTGACTTTCATATTTTTCAGAGGGGTGAAACCACCAACCAGATATAGTAATGAATCAGTTCTTGATCTTCTTGGGTGTTACTATACATCCTTTGAGCCCAATATTGTCATGGTTGATTATGTTCATGTTTGTTTATTCCACTTCAAGTACAAATGTCCTGATTTCCGTTTTTCGTTTGGCATACCATATCCGATCCCATTTCCATGTGTATGATACTTGAGTAGCATTTCTTATCCCATATTTTTTTTATCCCATACCCTCTGGTAAACTAACATAACTATGGAAAATCACCATTTATAATGGTAAAACTCACTATAAATGGCCATTTTCAATAGCAAACTGTAACAATTCTAGTTTTTCTATCCCATAGCCCTATCCATCTAAGTTTATCAAATTCCGCCGAGCAACTTTTCCCCAGGTTCAGTGCGTTAGATGTCAAGGACCAAGGCCGTTCGGATGGCTTTGCAAACGGATGGATCGAAGATGCAACTTGATTAACAAATAACATTAGTGATGTTAATCAATGTGCATTATTAATGGAACAGTAATGTTAATAAACAAATGCACATGATAAACTCAGATGAAAATACACAGAAATCTTAAAGCATTGAAGTTGATATTTGACATAACATGATTGATATAATCTGACAATATCTGACATATTAATCACCCAACTTAGTTCTTTTCTCATTACCGGATTTCGCTGTTTGTTTGACGCAAGGCTTCCTGGATCTCAAGAGCTTTCATCAGCTGCCTGGAGGCTCAGGCTGACATATCTGACCAATGCACGAATGCAGCCTGCTGGATATTGAAAATGGCTGAATATATATAGCATTATATCATATAATGTAGTATATAAATAGTATATATATATATAGTATATAAATAGTATATAAATAGTACTATATAATATAGTATATAAATAGTGTTTAGATAGTTTTTTAGATAGTTTATAAATATATGTTGTGTATATGATGTGGATATGATGTGTATATATGTTCCAGTGTTTGTCCTCACAGATATGCGTGTATTGTAAACATTAACTTCAACACATGTAATCTGGAAGTGGCACGAGAAAGAATCGATTTTGCAGAGGATTTAGCCTATTGAATCTTTGCAACTTTAAACATTTGTTCTTTGTTCCAGCAAGTAATTTTCAGTGCAACTTATCCGAACCAAGCATGGTATATTTACATCTACCTTCTGGTAAACAAACATAGCTATTGAACATGGCCATTTATAGTTGATTCACCTATTCAAAATGGTGATTGTCGATAGTTATGTCAGTTTACCAGAGGGTACCCCCAACCATCGCAGACATGCCCTTCTTGGAAGCTATCATGGAAGCGAAACGAATAAACGGGCATTTATCATCTATGGAGATTCAACATTACACGGTTAAGACACACCCCAAAAAATCCGTGGTTGTTGGTGACTTGGTGATTGATACACCCGAAACATATCCCCAAACTTTGTGGGTCACCTCAGAGGGGGGTTGTCCCATGATATGCCACCTTATGGTAGGTCTTGCAGCCCAATTTCATTGGTTCCATCACCATTGTTTAAATAACGGGGTTATTATCTAATGTTTCGTATTTTTTAGATGCTTCGGATTATTATGCTCATGTTCCTATAATTGAATCCCTGTGATTGCTGCTCAAACCTACTCTATATGTCTGATGCTGTTCTACTCACCATTTATAGTGGCTGAATCCCCATTGGCCCATTGTCTTCGGCTGAATCCCAAAATCGTCCCATAATTATCCCATAATCATCCCATACTAATCTCACTTAATCTGGTTGCTTTATTGGAGGCTTCACCGTGTCAGTTCGATCCAGGTGTTTGGAAACATGTCGTCCCAGCGCCCAGCGGGCCGCAGAGATCTTCCAAGACATGGACAGGTCGAAGGCGGCTGTTTTTTTAAGGTGGCTTGAAGCGTTGAACCAAAGATATGAACCAAACTACGGAAGAAATTGAAGAAATCCTACACGGGTAGTAGGATGATAAGTGGTTGGAAAATATCATGGTTTCTCCATCATGGTTTATCCCATCTTTGAAAACGGGTTTCAAACAACATGTTTCAACATGTGAAAAACCATCCGTTTGGCGGTGCAGGATTTCGCAACCATGCACAGTATGGAGGATTCGCGGATTGCACAACTATGTTCACGGATGCTGGAAAATTCATTTGCAACAATCATATTTAAGAGTTGGGATTAAGAAAAAGTAAACATCTACAAACTAATAAACTAGTTGTGACTCCAGAAGAAGATATTTATCATTATTTATCACGAGTTGTGAAATAAGACTTGGGAATTCATCTTATATTAAAACTCCAAAACGATTGAGAAACAACAAGAGAGGGATTTAGCGGCAAGGATCAGGGTATCTCAAGGCCAAAAATTTCGCTTGGTTTCTTCGAAAAAAAACGGATTTGACCAAAAGCGGAGCCCCACATAGCCTGGGTAAGGCATGGTAAGACTCAGCTTTGTTGGATGGGTTGTGACTCCAGTTTCACGGGACGATCAGTAACAGCCAGCCCTACTGATTCCTGGGTGAGCCGCCAAGGAAAATATTTGTATATTAGGAAAATCATTGAAAATCAATCATTTATTCGCCATAAATCATTATATTAGACAATAATATGGAAAATCATTGAAAATCATCATGGAAGTTTAAATCATGTATTAACCCATATGCTCCATGGTGCTGGAATATCTTCCTACAAAACTGGGCAATTTTTGGGGGTTTGTAGGTAAATATTCCAGCACCATGGATGCCATGACTTCCCAAAAGCCGCACGGCTCCTGCCCGCAGTCCGGAGCCGTGACGTTCTCGGACTTTGAAAGCTCCTTGGCAGATGACGAACAGTTCGCCATGGAAAATCACCATTTTTTTATAGGTAAACCAACTATAAATGGGCCATTTTCCATGGCGAACTGTAACAAATAACCATAGGATAGTAGATTTTCTTGGGAAATCTATACATAAATCTACTACTGCAACCATTCTTGGGGTCGCAAAGTGGTCTTATGTCATGACATGTCATGACTTAAGTGGCCTCACATCAGGGATCACTGATGTTACTTTTAAATCTTGAAAATTATATATGTGGTACCGGTTTTGGAATTTCTGCTTTGAGCCACAAGCATGATATGATTTTCTTCAACAAACTGCTGCCAAGTTCTGGTGGGCCAGCGTGTTACAGATGGGTCAACATATGTCAACATACTCAGCATGCCCAAAGTGGTGCAAATTGAACCTTCCACGGCAATCAGATAATCAGCTTTCCTGCCACGGAGTATCGTGCCAATCAGTATGCTTGGCTAATAGGGAAACTTCTAGGCCAAGGTTTTTACCAATTGGTCACTTTCTGGATTGGTCACTTTTTGTTTGCCAAACCCCGCCATCTTTCGGTGGTGATCAACGAATTTTATTTCACCAAGTTGTCGCTTTGTTGCAGTGTATCCCATGTACCTCTAGTTTTGGGTTGGCTTAGTAACTCATCTAAGTATAGTTACAATCAGACCCTAGACAATCTAAGTATGAACTAACTTAGCCAATGAACTCAGGCACCACGTTGTCATGTGTGTGCTCGAATGCATCTCATTGTGCTATGTGCTTGGCCTTGTGAGGTTATTTAGCTGGCGAGGGGGATGCTGAAGCAGCCTGAGGGCAGACAGTGATCCCTGAGAACAGCCCGGTTGGCCCTAGTCAGAAAAGAGCTAAAGAGGGTGAAAGGGGCCTCCAGTCATTACTTGGTTCATAACCCCATGAGAATATAGATATATCCACCATAAATCCCAGTGAGGCTGCTTACAAACCAACTTACCTATTTGTGGGAACCCTAACGATGTTGGTCCAAACCTCATGATTAAAAAAGCAAAATCCGCAGATATTCACGTCTCAACTAAGACGGCAATACAGTAGTCTGGTTGGTGGTTTGGATGTTTGGAACATTTGGATTATTTTTCCATATATTGGGAATAATCATCCCAACTGACTTTCATATTTTTCAGAGGGGTTGAAACCACCAACCAGTAGGTTTTTGGGATGCGATCGAGAGAAGTTTTGGGGGTTTTGACTTACAATCAGTTGCGAGATGACTTAGGACAGGGGCCAAATGAACATCTGTGGCACGGGAGTGCTTTGCCAACGTTGCAAAGCCGTTTCTAGGTGCAAAGTCATCTTTGCTACAGTAACAAGGAAATCGGTTGTGTGTCAAGAGGAGTTGATTTGGAAAACGGTGCGAAACAAGATTCACTTGGTGGTCAGACTTTGAGAGTCACATCTTCTAAAATGAATTGATCTTATCTGGTTGATGGTTTCAAACATTTTTTATTTTCCATAACATACGGGATAATCCTTCCCATTGACAAATATTTTTCAAGATGGTTAAAACCACCAACCAGTTATTCGTTCATGACAGTCCACGCCATGTTGATGCATGTTTTTGGTACCACAACTTGTTGGATTGAACTAGTCAATCCTGACAGGGTTTGCCAAGGGCGTCGCTACAACATGAAACGGATCAGAAACATGAGACGGACACAGACAAGTTCGAACGTCCCTTCTCCCGGAGCTCAATGATGTTAATGCAGGATCATGGAGGTGCTACCCCGATACAACGTTCAATGCTAGTTTCAAGCACTTGGATGTTTGTTTCCCGTGATTCTCTCCGCTGCGGAACTGTTCACCAGCTGTCCTCATTGGAACACAATCAAGACCAGCAAGAACCAATCCCTGCCTTTACTGTATTCCCTTGCCATGATTTTCTTTTTATGTTCGATGCTAAGCCTGAAATACCCCGAATTCTCCCTAAGTGTTCATTAGTCTGTTCATATTTTCCAAAACAATACCCCAACTTACGACTGATCCGATGCCAGAAACTCACGGCTTAGATCCACGTCTTTACATCTCGTTGCGCCACGCACGGTCCACGCAGTCCCCGGGTTGCAGGTTCCGCGTCTTGTTTGTGTCGCCAGGGATGATGCCAAGGGGTGACAGAAACACAACTGCCATGCCCACTTGGGCTTGATATCATTGGGTAAATTTGGGTAATGGTAACATATATTGTATACTCTGTTTAACTACTATATTTTTCAACTACCCTTTGAAAATGCATTTAACTACCCTAAAAATTGAACACATAAATACATATAATATATGGACCCATATGTTCACTGATTGATATCTTATGCACTTGCTGGAAGAAATTCCGAAACTACCTGCGCAAGACGTTCATGTTGTGTGGGAGAAGGGAAGTGTTTAGCATGAAACTCCATTGTCCCAAGATTGAATGGTGTAAGGGAAAATATACAGGACACCATTGTTTCTGGATGCATTTGACATACGGGGGGTTCCTGGAGGTTTTTCCCATAAACCAATTCTGGAAAAGATTTGTGTGTAAACATGTCTTGGTACATGCTGTAAACTCATGCGAACTCAAGCTGGTTGGTGGTTTGGAACTTTTGGATTATTTTTCCATACGTTGGGAATCATCATCTCAACTGTTACTCACTCCATCATTTTTCAGATTGGTATACCAACCACCAACCGGTTCAACCAGCAAGATATATTGGACGAATCAGTCTCGGATTCTTTTCCCACTTGTGAGGCCCAGTTGGGCAGATCTGATCAACAAATCTGGATGGAATGGGTTTTGCCTGAGGTGATTCGTGTAGTTTTCGGGACGTCCAGACGTATATTCGGAATATGTGTGATCTTTTTTCGGCCCTTAAGCAAATCCAAATCGTAGCTGGTTGTTGGTTTGGAACATGTTTTATTTTTCCATGTATTGGGAATAATAACCCCAACTGACTTTCATATGTTTCAGAGGGGTGGCTCAACCACCAACCAGGTGGAATGGGTTCATCTTAAAGTCTTAAATGTTGTATGCAAGGGTGAACTTGACACAGCCCCAACCCGCTTTTTTAACTCGGCAGAAATTCAAGCAGTAAACGTAAACCCAACGTTTGGACTAAGATCCTGATTTGTGTTGGTTGATCATTTATTGGATATAACCAGTTTATGTTAAAAATGGTTACAACATGTTATAAATAGTTGATCATTAATGTTAAATAATGATAATAATGTTAAATAAACAATAACATGTTACTCTCATAAGATGGTTTATGTTGGTTCAACAATTTACATAGTCCCATGGTCGGGCTGTTCGGGTCCACAAGCTTGAAGGGCCTTGCATGTCATGAGTGTCCGAGCCCTTCTATCACTTGGTAGGACCATGCCAGACGAAGAGAAGGAGAAGGCAGCCCAAGAGTGTTGCGATGTGTGGGGAAAATGGCGAGCTGGTGCCCCCCAGTGATGTGTGTTGGTTAAAGACCCCTTAACTAGAGATATAAGTATCATAAACCATAGCTATTTGACTTATAAAGCAGCTTAACTAACCAAACATCACCCGCCGGTAATCAAAGGTGGCATGGAACATCCGCCATTGATAGTTTGATGAGGGATTTTCCAGCCAGCCATGTTTGATTACCGGAGGGTGGTGATTCAGCAGGTTGATCAAGAACATGCCTCCTGCAAACGTCACCCGCTGGTAAGCGAGTGTCCTACCCTCTGGTAAACTAACAGTTTGCTATTGAAAATGGCCATAGAAATAGTTGATTTACCCATTAAACATGGTGATTTCCCATAGGGTATGTTAGTTTACCAGAGGGTAATGTCAAACTCTTCGAAAACACAAGGGCATACAGGTCAGCAGCCCGTGCCAAATGAAGCAAAAGGGGCGTGGAGGTATTCTGGATGGACTGTAGTCACACACTCAGTTTCCTGAATGTTTTGGGGGGTTGGATGATTCAACCAAGAAATTGAAGACAACGGCTACAATCAATGGGAACTTTTGACCAACAAAGATTAGTGAAACCTTGGTGAACAGACATGCAGCTAAACAGTGGTTTTGCTGGATGTCCAGATCGATGAATATTTTTTCTTTGCGCCAAGCCACCTGAGTTTTCTCCCCCGGACTCTTGGAACAACGTCCTCAGTTGGTTCTCCCAAGAAAAGTCTCAAACTGGGCGCAATCTTCAGTAAATCAACATGTCATTTGCATTTGGCAAGCCATTTGGCAAGCCATTTCCCATGCATTTCATAGCAGCCCAGGAGCTTCCTGTGAGTCCATTGCAAGAACTGGCAGACATCCGCAAGCGGCACCAGGAAAGGCGCGTGGCGTGGCCCGCTGACAGGGTGACACCCCCGAGATGGACAGGGCGGACAGGGCGGACAGGGCGGACAGGGCAGCCTTTTGGCCGGGCCTTTGGGCAGCTTTTTGTGGGTGCATCCCAGGGATGTGAATGTTGGTTTATAAACCCCATGAATACTATAGTCATAAGTTATAAGTTATAAGTTATAAGTTATAAGTATCAATATAAACCATAGGTATTGGAATTATCCTATCGTTTTGGGGCCCCACATTGTAGCAAATCTAAATGTTTTTTGTTTTTTTTCCGCTTGGTATTTTAACAAAGCTATGGCTGAAATCTTTGCCATTTCACTTGCTGTGGAAGTCGTGACCATGTATCAGCCAAGTGAAAACAGGTTGCACCAAGGCATGTCTTTTAATGTCTAAAATAGACATTCAATGAGTATGAAAAGTCACAGAAACAACAATCTCTATGATTCATACTCACATTTTTTTTAGCTCCAGGACTTGGTGAGGGATTCGGGAGTGATTTTCACCATGTTTCACCATGTTTCAAGAGGTGACACACCACTTTGTGCAGGTTTCAGGAACGAGAACAGCAAGCAGCCGAAGCGGAACGGAAGCGAGAACAGGACAGCTGGGGCCAAATCGGCTCGGCCCCGCATCAAATCAGTGTTTGAGAGGTGTACTCAAGAACCATGCATATCTTCTTTGGTGGATAAATGTATAGATATATATATATATATATAATATATATATATATTATATATACATATGTGGGTTATCATATGTAATTATGTATGTATTTGAGGATAACTATAGTTTTCATGTGGATAGGTACAACTAGAGGTAGAAAAAAAAACACAACATCTCCAAGGGCAGACCGTCTAACACGCCGTCGTGACACCGTGACACCATGCGTAGGAGAAGGAAGACGCGCAGCTGGCCGAGGCCTATGCGAAGGAAGAGGAAGAGGCGGAGCAGCCGTTGGCACGCCGTTGGGCAAACCCGGCCTGGTAAACAAAGGAAACAGCTATGGAAAATGGTGATTTATAGTGGATGAACCTATTAAAAGCATGGTGATTTTCCATGGTTTTGTGAATGTTTACCAGAGGGTAATAGAACCCACATGAATACTACAGTTACAAGTAGTGATAAGTAGTTATAAGTATGGTAAACCATAGTGAAATTGGAGTTATATTCACCAACTTAGCTATCGTTTGGGGGCCCCACATGGTAGTAGTGGAATTGGAAACAAACATACATAAATCATGCTTCACAGCTATGAGGGAAATTAAGCAGTGTGTTCAATAGTACTCAGTAAATGAGGCTTGAAACTGTTTGAATCATACTAAAACCTGTGCAACATAGGGATATTGGAGGATATCAGTGGAACATCAAGAAATTACAACTGACATCGTGCGACCCCGACCTTGGATATCTTCGTGTGCCAGTTATATGTGGGATATTTTGCAGCGTCATTTCTGGCCCCAGGCGCGGTTGAGGCAACTGGAAGCGGATGAGGACGTGATCCCAGAGCGACCTGGGGGATTTAGGCTCCCCACTAACATTGCTATGGACAAAAGATGGCCATTTATCATAGATTATTTCCCTGGCAAAGGTGCTTTGGAACCATGGAATTTTATGACTTTCCAGAAACAGTTGGGAATGGAATAATCATCCCAACTGACGAAGTCCATCATTTTTCAGAGGGGTGGCTCAACCATATCAAACATGTTGATTTCTAAGAATTATGTTACTTTACCAGAGGGCGAATACCTGGACCCTCGAAGTACCCACGAAGTACCCAGTATTATGCCCAGTATTTTTGGACGTGTGCCAATTTGTATGGGTATGCGGAGAGTCTAACTAAAATGATTGAGTATCAACTTTTTTATGGGGACTTTGGCTTTTCATCAATTTCTGGGTGATCCCGGGTCATAGAATTTGTCACTGGTTGGTGGTTCGGAACATGGCTTTTATTTTCCATAATATATTGGGATGTCATCCTTCCCATTGACGAACTCATATTTTTCAAGATGGTTAAAACCACCAACCAGGTCAGAATACACAGCTCAGCATGATGAGGAAATGTATGTGAAGTTTTCTACAGTAAATGAATTTGTCATTGCCAGCCCAGCTCTCTCTGGCTGCGAGGAATATTCACGCCAGCTTGCAGCGCAACTCAATCCTGGAGGTGGGGAATATGTTTGTTGTCCCTGTACCAGACCCAAGATGTGCCGCACCCAATCCTTAGCTAATTTGGTTTAAAACTCCAATCACTAGGGTTTACTAAGTTTACTTAGATATATATATATATATATCATATGTATAGTCAATTGGGTTTATAAGCCAACAAACAGAACTGGATGGCGCCGTAGCCCACCTTTATGGGGCCACCCAATCGATCGCTGTATTGAATTCACCACGTTTGAACAGGAAGAAGCTTTCCCTTTGCAGTTTCAATCCCTGATACTACAGGAATTCATGGCATAACCACATCTAACAAATGAATGTATTATACTCATGGCAGAACCCAAACGAACACCACATTCATGTAGTAAATGACCTTATTTGGGTGTTTGGGTACACAGGGTCCAAGTCATAGAGTTGAACAGCTCTGAACATGTGGCAGGCAGTGTGCCTTCCTCACAGCCAAACTTCGACGGAGGCAGGGGACATTTTCTGGTGTTTCGAAGCTTTGTTTGCCCCAAAATCTCTCTTGAACAGCAGCACGGTGCATTTCCAGTGCATTTACTGATGATGATCCCAATTCACTGGCAATTACGGAAAAGAAAGTCAACACTTTTAATCGGCAAATATAGCTAAATCATCCATAAATTAGCCATTTTCCATAGCTGCTATAGCTATTGTTTAAATCATGGGAGGGTAATGCTTTTGTAGTGGGTTGAACCCAGAAACAAGAAATGCTTGTGCAACTGCCTAGCAAGCCTTTCTTGCTATGCAGGCGGTGGAAGAAGTGAAGCACTTCCCACGGTGCCATGGCGGAATTGGTTGGTAAACCCATCAAACGATGGAACTATGGATATGTCTTTATACATAGTATGTATATAGTATCAAAAAATATCATTACACACACATATATATATATATCTATCTACCTACCACAAACCCGAGTTTATCTAAGGCTATAAACAACTCAGCTAAGGATTGCGGGCACCGAACGTAGCAAAAACCAGGGATGGGTAGACAAGGGTAAACAACAAAACATGTCCACCCCATTTAGGGGATGCTTGAAGTGTCCAAGACACTGCAGATGCCGTTAACAGTACCAAGTCTGGTAGGTCTTCTACAGTTATGGCCATTTATCAGTTATAAGTGGTTATAAGTGGGATTATACATTCTATAAATGGGGTTATAAGTACTTATAACTGATAAATGGCCATAACTGTAGGGATCATGTATGTATATATCTATCCATCAATTTTATCTACTGTAATCCAATGCAATCCAATCTAACCCAATCTAATCCAATCTGATCCAGCCCAATTCAATCCAATCTCATCAATCGATCCATCCGGCAAGCTATCAGCGGTACATATTTTCATCGATACATACAGGTGAGGGCTCCGAGTTAAAAGTAGGTTTATGAACCCAATCAACTACAGGATGGTGCCCCCCCAGTTATAAGTTGGTTTATAAACCCCATTAACTATAGTTATATCTGCAATAAACCATAGTTATGGGAGTTATAAACCGACTTATCTAACTATGGGGCACCACCTTGTATAGATGTAATATCCATTATAAACCCAAGTTAGCGATCGATTGGGGGCCCACCATTGTACCTGCTGGGTACTCATATTTATCATAGCAAACTGGACAAATACGTTCTTAAGAAGGGTAGATCATCATGTTTATCATCGAACTAAATCAGCCATGTCTTCCAGAGCTATGTGAAAGAACCAGTGGGTAGATATGTAAACTGCAGTTATTCTGCTTCAGCCGTTCTCAGGATGATGCCGAACTTGCAGCATACTACCAGCAGCTCGAGGACCAGTGGACTTTGGTAACATTTAAGGTGCACCGTTGAATGGTGGAACTTTAATGGTGCACCATTGTGAACGTATGGAAAAGGAATTTTCATGACCGTAATAGATGTAATAGGGAGGTTGCCATCATCTGCCATCTACATATGGGATTTTTAATGGGAATTTGAATGGCGACAAAAATAACTAACCCGTGGATGGAATGAGGTACCCTATCTGTAGACAAGCTCATTTGGTTGTTTTGCATTTCAGAACATATTCTTGTTTACTCGACGCTTCAGCTACTGTAAAACATAGCTTAATGGGCCCAGGGTGATCGTCCAGTGGCGACTGGGGTGAACCAACACCAAGTTGTGACTACAGAAGATTCCCTGCTTCGATGATTCTCCAATTGGTTTGACCACGCCTGTTATTGGCCACAGGCCTGTATTTGAGGTGAGAAAATAGTGAGAGTCACTCACAAAATATGTACATTGAATGTTTGCATACTTGATGGTAAACATGTTTGACATCACATTTTAAATTTACCCTCTGGTAAACTAGCATAACTATGGAAAATCACCATTTTTAATATGGGTAAATCCACTATACATGGCCATTTTCAATAGCTATGTTAAATTACCAGAGGGTATATGTTCACGTATTGTACATATTAATGCTTATCCTATGTCTTCGATGCAAAAGAAATACAATGCAACTTGAGTCCGTACGTACCGTCACCCAGGACGGCGAAGCGGAAGGTTATCGTGCGCCCATGCGCACCAACTACATGGAGCGGCTCATCGAATCACCACAAGTTGCAACGCCCAGATCATCCCAGGGCTCGAAGGGCTGGGTTAGGGCTGGAATGTGTTAGAAAAACCATAGGAAAACCATAGGAAAATGGTGGTTTAATGGGATTTAATGGGATTTACCCTCTGGTTATGACTAACAGTTTGCGAACTGGAACATGGCCCATAGAAATAGTTGTTTTACCCAAAAAAAAAATGATGATTTTCCATAGCAAACTGTTAGTTTACCAGAGGGTACAGCAAGTCGCTCATGCCGGCAAGATATGGCAAGATCCAGGCTCCAGTGAACTAGCGGGATGAAATGCGATGGATATCCAGCTGTACCAACTATTTTGGTGTGAACAACAAGGCATCCTAAGGTTTTGAGCCATACCACTTGGTGGTTCATCCCACGAATCGTAAATAGGTTGAGACCCTGGGGGAAAGAAATGGGCCAAGTAGCGTGATCATCCACTTATAATTGGCGTGCACTAATTGACGACTAATGTATTTGCCCAGTATGATGAACCGCCAAGTAAGCAAACGGATATATAAGCCCTCCGAGTGAACAGCATATCCTAGGAGAATCATGGATTCTCCTAATTATCATTAATGATCGATGCATATCTATGCTACTGGTAGCCAACCTCAGGGTAGATCCTCAACAAAAAGCTGCTAGAAATGAGAGAACATGAGTGGATCACAACAACTGTGGGGACTGCGACGTGATTTTGGAAACTTGGAGGATACCCTTTCAGGATTCTTCCACGGATGAGTGCCTTTTGGTACCTTGCTTTGTAGGTCCTCAGTAGAACATACTCTCCAAAACTGACCATCTTGGATTGTCAGCTGGCCGTTGGAAACAAAGGAGGGATGACATGGGTGTTACCCTCTGGTAATTTAACATAGCCATTGAAAATGGCCATTTATAGTGGATTTACCCATTGAAAATGGTGACTTTCCATAGCTATGTTAAATTACCAGAGGGTATATACAAGATGCTTCTAATGTGAATGTGTAATTAGACAAATATAAACTAGTTACACACGTGTGACACTGATTGGAAGTAAAACGGAAAGTTGAACCAACTTACCTACTTTGTAGGCGCCAAATTGTGGAAATGTTGGACATCATTAGTTTCCCTATTGACCTAGGACCTAAGTCCCCTATCCAGCAGACAAATTAAAGTACACTCAAACAACTGTTTCTTGTGTTGTTTCCCCAAGATAACTTAAAACGTGTTAAGGATTCCCCGACCCAAAAAACAACAAAAATCTGTTTCGACTCTAAACTGAGGTAGTTTGCCCAGTTCTTGTGGGATTGCCATCAATCCAATAGTAAAGGTCAACAAAAACCCATGATATTTGGATTCCCATTGTAGGATGGATGCCCCGCACCCATAAAAACCATGGTCGCTGACCATGGCACATTTAAGACATTATTTGACCATGTCACATATCAAAACCAAACATGTCAAAATTCCCGTCCCTGGGAACATCTTCACCAGGACACCATGGATTTTCCTAAATAAAATAGAGATAAAATATGGGTAGGGGGGGTCCTGGGCCCAAAGGGCCATCCCATCCAGGCCGAAAATCTCACCTGGGCTTGGGCCATGCTTCAAGGACAAGGAGGCTGGTCTTTTGCACTGGGGAAGTGGGGGGTGCGAAAATTGCGGGGAGAAGTTGGAAAAAATGGTGGAGAAAACTAGCAAAATTTAGGAATACTATTATAGAACAAAAAAAAATGGGGAAAACTCCATCAGAGAAGATTCCATCGATTAATCATATCATTTTCAGCAACACATGTTGGAAATTTCAAGCTATAATAGTTGATTGACAGACAAAACCATTTTGGGAACACCAAGGAAAGACTATCAACCTGTTTTTCCAAAAACTGAAAGTCATTGGACCGTTGCCTGCACAAGCTTCAGAATGCCCAAGGATTTAGCCAAGAACAGTGGGAACCATGTCGTTTCTGGCATGGGAAACCTGACTTGAGCAGTGGATGCAAACACGCCTATTGCCTATGGGTTGAACATTAGAGGATGTTATACTACCCGTTATATTGGGGATTATCATCATCCATGATGGGATGTCCTAGTATCAACCAACCAGCAAAATGGAATGACACAAAACTCTGTTTACCCCCATAGTATAGTAGGGAACCTATCAAACACCTAGTATTTCCTACATTTCATGAGATGTGATAGGGGTACTCTTCATGGCTCTGTTCCTGGTTTAATCACCTCACACTGGATAGTTCTACCATGTTTTTTTAATGATTGCATGTGATTATTTGATGATCTTTTTGTTCAAACCAACTTACCTATCATAAGTAGATTATAACTTATAAATAGATGATAAATCCATAAAACCCATATGAATTCCCATGTGTGTTTTGCTTCAAAGCCACCAATTCTTGCCGCCAGACTCGGCCCGCGAGCCCATGGTCTCGGCGGAGCCCTTGACGCAACGCCCCAGCAGCCCCGGCTGGCGCACCCGCATCGCGGTGCCGCGGCAAGGGCGGTTGCGATGGCTCGGGGTTCTTTTCGAAAATGCTTGGTATGTAACAAGGCTTATACCCTCTGGTAAACATACACAAAACTATGGAGAATCACCATTTTTCATGGAAAATCACAATTTTTAACTGTGGAAGAACTAACATAACTATGGATAATCACCATTTTTAATGGGTAAATCAACTATTTCTATGGCCATTTTCAATAGCAAACTGTTAGTTTACGAGAGGGTAAAACCTCAGAAGTTGGGATAGGCCCCTGCAACTCTGGTGAAATCTATCCGAAAATGCTTGAACATGGGAAACGTACGTTTCCAATTTATAACGCATGGAATTGTCAATTGTCATGTTTGATTCCCAGAGGGTAGTCACAATAGTGAAAAGTTCGATGGCTTGGAAGTGCAGTTCCAATTATGAGGGAATAGATATCAGATTTCACCAAAATTTATACAGGATAATCATATACAATTATATCCAAACTAATGGGGGATTATAACCATGGTTATTCCATGGTTAATTCCCATTTGCAACCTCAACTGTGCCCCCTTCAGAATTGGCACTTCTCCAGCCCAAATTGAGGCTATCACTACTAGAAATGAAGATAGAAGCATCAACAATAGCTAAGTGGTTGGTCCCAGCAACCGTTGGTTAAGTGGGTATATAAGTAGGTTAACCATGGTTAACCAGAGTTTGCTATTCGAAGGTACACCCCCAACAATGGGGGCTCAAGAAGCCCCTATTGTTGGGGATGTCTGGGGTTAGTAAGTCTGAAACATAAGTAGTAACGCCTTCTTCAGATCTTCATGATATGTGGGGTGCAGACATTGTTCTTTTTGAATTGCAACCCACACACATATATATATATAGTTATGTAATATATACATATGTACATATACATATACATATACATATATATATTATAATTACTTACGCATATTGTTCAATAAGCATGTTTAAGCACTGACTGTGAAAATAGTTTGTATTCAATAGATGGTTTTAAAATCGTTTGTATTTGGCAACTGCGAACTGTGGTATCTGAAAACAAGCTGACTCCAAGCCATAACTCAGTGATCAATGATCACACATTCCGAGTTCTGAATATTATATCATAATATCCATCAACTATCATGATAATATTATATATATATCCCATTGCAGTATATGTATATATCTGGTTGGTGGTTTGGAACATTTTTTATGTTTCCATATATTGGGAATAGTAACCCCAACTGACTAATATGTTTCAGAGGGGTTGAAACCACCAACCAGTATATGACAATATACTGTAATACAATATATTGAATTATATATAGTTACACCCAAATATTGAATTATATATAGTTACATTTCTTCTATATCCCATTCATTACCATAACTGGTTGGTGGTTTCAAACATGTTTTATTTTCCATTTCATATATGGGATGTCATCATCCCAACTGACGAACTCCATCATTTTTCAAGATTGGTAAATCCAGCAACCAGCAGCGAAAAAAAGTACTTATAACTTATAACCCCATAAGATGATTAAAACCACCAACCAGATAAAGAAATTCCTTTGACATCGATAAATGGGACACCTATCCTGATCCAGGTGCCGGTGGTAGCCACTGTCGGGGATCTGAGTCGACGGCGAAAATGGCACGGTTTACTGGGTAGAAAATGGTGATCTAATAGGGATTTAATGGTGATTTATGGTGATTTCAAGGGATTTAATGGGTTTCAATGGTAATGAAACTTAGCTAAGTGGGAAATTCCCTTATAAATAGAGGTTTATAGCTGGGCAAAATCATCTCTAAATGGTGGATTTTCCAGTCCCGTTTCGTTGCTGGAGGGTAATTTTTGTAAGCTTTGATGCTGGCATATCTGAAGCTCATGACATGTTTGAGTTCAGCATATCTCTTTTTTGTCTGTTTAGGGGGCTATACTAAGTCACTAAGAGGTTTCTTGCGGGTTGTTAGAACATAATTGAACCCATACAGGGATACCAAAACAAGCGTACGGGATAGGAAGAACAGGTTATTTTTCACGGCTTAGACATGTCGCCATTGTTTCTGCCGAGGTCGCAGTGGGGGTATACTTTTACTTCATGCAGTTCTGAGTGTTGCACTTGATAAATCCACCATAATCCACGTGCAATTGGCGTAGTTTCCCTCTGCAAAATACATTCAGCAATACATTTTCAGTTTTTGTTTAAGGATGTTTAAGGGAAAATCTCCAGGAAAGCCCTAGATTTGAGGGTACAAGCCGCGGCGTTTTGTAGATTTTCCGTTAAACCCATCCATAGAATGTCAGGAAATATCCATGGCCTCACCATCACAGGGAACCCAATTTGTCAGCCTGTCATGACGCCGTTCCGATACAGGGCGAAATACGTCACGATACCATCAGGATACCCGGCCTGGTAAACATACAAAAAACTATGGAAAATCACCATTTTTAATGGGAAAATCCACTATAAATGGCCATTTTCAATAGCTATGTTAAATTACCAGAGGGTATACTGTAGATATAATAATATATATTAATATATAGCCGACCTTTAAACCATCGATTTCTGTGTACAGATGATGAACCAGACCTGGTTCAGCCAGTCACTGTCTCACGTCGGCAAACTTGAGAAGTCCTGCTCAATGTTCCTTGGAGGTGGTTGTTCAAGGGTTGGAAAGTGGGGTTATACCCTTCAGTAAACTAACATAGCTATGGAACATCACCATTTTTGAATAGGTAAATCATCTATGAATGGGCCATTTTCCAGAGCCATGTTCGTTTACTGGAGGGTAGTATTGACAGCTTGTTTTTTATTCTGCCTCCAAGTTGTGACACAGCCTTTTGTAGATCTATCTAAATCTATATAGGAATAATTCGCCTGAATCAGAGATGGTCCATAGGTTTGTTGTATTGTTTGCACAAATGACTGACAGACCACTGTAGGCTTGACTCATCGGAAGGTATTGCAGATGATTGATGTATAATTAGGACGATTAAAAGACTTTCCAAGGATTGTTATGATATCTATATATCTATTCTGTAGGTTATGGCCTTCCAATAAGAGTTGGCATCAGAAATTGTGGATGTTCAGCTGTTGTAAAACCAGATAATTTTGTGGTAGACACACAGCAGGACATTCTCTCATGTGCGACAACAGCAAATCGCACTCCAACCGTGTCACCCGTAGGAAAAGCTGAGCAGCATTGGTGTCAGTGCTGGGTTCTGAGGACAAGAAGAGTAAAGAAGAGTGAAGAGTAAAATAGTAGATGCATGGATTTTTGTTTAATTACATATAATTTGAGAATCTTTGAGATATAACATGTGGTGGAACATAAGATTATTGATCATGCAGGGATGAATTGTTTATATAATCATATCATAAATAATGTACCCTCTGGTTATTTAACATAGCCATGGAAAATCACCATGCTATTAATAGGTAAACCATCTATATAAATGGGCCATGGCTTCCATGGCTATGTTAAATAACCAGAGATACATATTCAATGACTCAACTAAGATTTTCATGTTCTGAGGACAAGAGCTTGGCACAACTTGGGTGTCAAGAGCTTGTCCAAGGCTCTCCTGAAGGACCTGGCTCTCTCCAGTTTGCAGCGGATAGAAAATTATAATAAAATATATTAACCTATAATAATCTATAGATAACTTAGATAACCATCTATGTTTTTGTTTTAAAATGTACAAAACTGTCTAGAAACTTCCAGAGATCTTCCCAACATTGAGCCCGTTTGCGGTGCCCAGAGTATAAGTTACAACTGTAGGGTATGATGGGCTTACAACTTCAATAGTATGATACACACATATATATATATATACATTATATTTATATATACACATGAAATATGTATATATATATATATGTATATACACATGACATATATATATATATACTATACGTATTCGCGAGGTTTATCAACCAATTTATATCTTGGAGGCACCACCTCGTAATGAGTTGTGATGAGTTGTCACGTGCACTTGCTCCGGCTCAGTCCCTGGTCACGCCATGGAAAGCCGTGGTTCAATGGTGTTTTTGTTCGGGCTGGGGGCTTGGAAGATGCTGAGTCAGCCCTATGATTTGTGGACAATGAACATGAGCATAAAAATGATACGGCATGATTGTATTGTATTGCACACGTGTTTTTCTTTTGGGTTGGCTGAACCCACTATAAGATACTATATATAGCACTCTGCCTGCTAGACGACCTGAATCAAGACGCCGACATCACCATTCTAGACGTGAATATATTCACCAGCAATGAATTTTGAAATTTATATATTGAGTATATATAATATATATATAGGAATATCATTTGGTGAAATATGACAGGTATCACAGACCATGGTCATTGACAAACAACATCTCGAGATACCACGTTGGGCTTGGCATACTGTAGGGCACCTGCAGTGATGGAGGACAGCAACAGGGGACGCAGTGTTTTGGTGGATCGCCATCCCATAGGATCCATGGTGCTGGTATATATGGTGTGCCATGGATCCCATCATTTTTTCCCAAGGCATGTTAGCATTAATATACCAGCACCATGGATCCTATGGGATAGTAAATAGGTTATAACTTATAACCATGGTTGTGCATAGGCCAAGTAGAATTTCTTCATTAAAAACATCAGTTTTCCTGGTTCAGTCCATGAAATCACCATGGAATTTCCCAATTCTGGAGAGACTCAGAAAAGCGTCGGATCAATTGATAAAGATATGTTCATACCAAACCAATACATTGATCCATAATATTTAATGACAACAAGATTCATTTTCACAACAATATAGTGTCATAGTACAACTCTTATTTCCATGGTTTCCCCTGAAGGACGACAACTCAGTGACGGAGAGCTACCAGAGTCGCAGCGCACCATTCAGCGGCACTTCGCGCACACCGGTGAGTCGCCAGGTGCCATGGGCGATGTTCATTTTGGTTCTCCCAACTGCAGGGAGATCATATCAGATTGGTTGATTTTCGCCTCAGGTTTTATTGGATTTTTAAGTTTAATGACTTAATGACATATACTTCGAGATATAATTAATGTGGTGGAAGATAAGATTATTGATCATGCAGGGATGAATTGTTTAATCATATCATAAATAATATACCCTCTGGGTATTCAACGTAGCCATGGAGAATCACCATTTTTGATAGGTAAATCATCAAAAAACATCTATGGGGCATTTTCCATGGCTATGTTAAATAACAATAGGGTAATACTTAATAACATGGTCATTTATTGTTTATTTGCCTATTAAAAATGGTGATTTTCCAGTTCGCTATGTTCATTTACAAGAGGGTAAATTCTACTATATAGATCTATTTGGTTAATTATATCGTTTGATAGCATTAAAAAAAACATATAACAAATCCAAATGCTTGAATTGACACAACCCCATGTTTTAAGTAGAATGCTTCACGGTCAAATCTCCGGGGCTCCGTAATGTTCGCTTTTTTTTTTGGCACTTCGTGAAAAATGACGGTCCGTGAATAACGAAACGCAGTTGGCACTTGGGAGTCACCAAAAAGAGGGAAGTCGGAATTCAATTGATATACCCTCTGGTAAACATACAAAAAACTATGGAAAATCCCCATGTTCAATGGGAAAATCCACTATAAATTGTCATTTTCAATAGCTATGTTAAATTACCAGAGGGTATATGATATATGATCATATCCAGTGATTCATCATGATTAATCTGCACCAAATTTCATAAAATTCAATATGATACAAAAAAATGTGATATCCAGTGATTAATCTGCCAAAATCTGCCAAGCCAGTGATATGTAGAAAGAGGTGATTGTTCTACTGCCGCTTCTCCGAAGTCTCCAGTTCCTGGGTTTTTTCCCGTCGATTTGCGGACTCGTTCTCTGAAAGCGGTTGTTGCAAGATACTAAAGCTAGATCCCTAGATGAAACATGATGAAACGCCATCAACTAAAATTGTAATTACCATAATCCATCGTTATATACTTGTTATGTTCACCAACTTAGCTAAATCCCATGAAATCAAATGCCATTAAGATACATAAGATACCATGAAATCACCTGTTTTGCTGGCGAAAACCGATCAAATCCCATCAAAAAATACTGTTTGAATCCCCTTAAATCATTAAATCCACATAAACTCCGATTGCCAGGATGGAATACGTTCTCCCCATGGCTCAGGACAGCGGCTCCGTTGCCGAGAGTCGTGAGAGTCGTAGCGCACCATTCAGCGGCACCGCGTCGCGCACGCCGGTCAGCCGCCAGGTGCTGGCGCCATCCATCCTGGATTGGGGACGAATGGGCTGCCAGATGTTGTTCGATTTCCTAAGAGTTCCACATGGGTGTGTCTGAAAATAGTGTACCCCTAACCCCAATGGTTAATGATCATTATCCCTATTAAATGGCTATAATTGGGATTATACCTTATTTTCAGACAAACCCACATGTTCAAGGCATGTTGATGTTGTTTTTAGGAGGTTTTAGGGTGTTTTTTTTGTTAAGGTCATGAATCAGGGTTCTTATATAAGTTTTATATAATTCATTAGTTGCAGTGGACCTTGAGAATTTCAACCAAAACTGAGGATTCAATGCTTCTGTCTAGGGGACACCATCATTCTTATCCCAAATTAGGTTTTAAACCAAGGGATCGAATGGGGTGCCAGATTTTGTTGTAATAACCTATAGCTAGCAATCAGCTTAAGTCTTTATAGTTGGCAGGTTTTACTTCATGTCTGTTGGTTACGCTCATTGAAACGAGTATAAACCCCTATAATATCGTCCCTTTATGTCCCTTTCGTATCATAAACGTCTTGTACTGAATGTGTTTTTCTCGGTTCCCGGAAAGCTGGAAACATGGCGGTTGAGTGAAGAATAGCGTGTTTGTTCTATACTAGCGTGAGTTAGTCTGCAATTCTTGGGGATGTCAAACCTACAATGGGGGATTATGTCCATGGTAATTAATAAGCAAGATAGTTCCAAATTCTCAAGCATTGGTTCCCAGCCCTACCAAGTGGTCAGGTTTTGATTGATATAGCCTCTTTGGATTCAAAATACTGATCTGATTGTTTTTCGCGAGGTCTCTTTTATCACGGTTCCATACATTCAATCCCTTAAATGGAACAATACACATACCTATAGATCTTCAAACAGGCTATAATTTCAGCCTGAGCCAGATTTCTAGCCTGAATGGGTTTACGCAGGAAAACAGCCTGCGGGCAGATTTCCTTATTCGAGCAGTTTTTGTCAATTTTGGTTGGGAAAACACCAGATATTAAAAACAACACAATGAAACAGACCAGAATGGAAACACTATTTTGTTTGAAAGTTTGGTGAAAAGGAATCGGGCATGATTTGGCGTGATGATGGGGGTATGGACAACCCCAAAATGGTCGTTTAAAATAAACGATTCAATATTAATAAGGAGCACCCCCGCTATATTCACAGACCCAAAAGTTCGACGCGACAGAATCAGGCTGGAAAAACACGTGCGCGGGCACAGCCTGGGGCTAAAAATATGTCATTCGCGAAGATCAGGCTATTATTCTGGTTGGTGGTTTGGAACATGAATTTTATATTTTCCATATATTGGGAAGAATAATCCCAACTGACAAATATTTTTCAAAGGGATTGAAACCACCAACCAGAATAGTATTGTGAATCAAAACCGTAGATAACAAAAGAAAAACATGTTGTTTCACCCAACAAATGACTCATACATGCACAATATGCACATGCCTTTAACATCCAGCTCTTCTCACGGCTTCTTCCCCCCAAAAAAACAAGCAAAATCTTGCCGTCGCGCAAGGACAGCGACTCGGTTGCCGAGAGCAGTCAGAGTCGCAGTGCCCAAAGCCGCACCACGTCGCGCACACCGGTAAGTCGACAGGTGGGAAAATTAATGGATCAGTTGGGGACGGTGTTGCAACATTTCTGGATGATATCTTCAGGTGTGTATGGATTGTTATGGCATTTTTACTCCAATCTGAAGGACTTGGGATATATTGAAAGGACATATCATGCTTTACAAGTCTGAAAAAGACCTGACTTACAGTAAAGAAAAGTAGAACTTGAGAATATGAACCAGCGCTCATATTTCATTGCTGTTGTAAGCAAAGGCAACCACCATTATTCTTTATCTCTTTTTGGGAATGGACAATGAGGTTTAAAAGCAAGGGATGGAATGTGCTGCGACCTTATGTTTTTTTGTTGGAACGTAGCAATCAGGTTAAGTTTTTGTAGTTTGCAGGGTCTTATGCAATTTGTGTTGGGTAAATCCTATAATAGCGTCTCTTTCCTATAAAACACCTGTCACAAACCCTTGTTTCATATTGGTCCGATAAAGCTGGAAACATGGCTGTTGAATGAAGAATAACATTTCCATACCAGAGTGAGTGAATTTTGAATCATTGGGGGATGCGGGGGACAATGGGGGAAACATTCAGTGCCCCGAATGGAAATATACCCAACATACACACACACAGTTATACTTGTTGAACCATAGCTTCAAAATGCGATCATGTTATTTCACCCAATTCAGTCCAATTTACACCCATGCCTGACAATTTGTGTTTTCCCCATTGCTCCCGCCCCAAAAAATCCGCTTTGCTTCGGGAAAGGACAGCGACTCTGTTGCGGAGAGTCGTCAGAGTCGGAGCGCTCAAAGCGGCAACAATCCGCGCACGCCCGTGAGTCGCCAGGTGGATGACAGATCGGGTACGGTGTTGCTGTCGCAAACGGTTTTGGAGGTTTTTGAAGATTTCCATGTTCAATGGTACGATTTTACGGCATGCTTAACCAATTGGCATGCTGGGACATATTGAAAGGACGTACCAGGTATAAAAAATATTTTACAACTGGAATCAAACGTGTTTTACAGTCAAGAGTAGTAGAACTTGAGAGTCACCAAAGAATTCATTGCTGTTGTGTAGCAACAGGGGACACCATTGATTGTGTGGGGGGAATGGAGTCGAGGTTTAAAAGCGATGGGCTGTGCCAGATGTTTGAGATGCCCTTATGTCGTTTGAATAACGTAGCAATCAAGTTACCCGGCCTTGTAAACTAAGAGTTTGCGAACTTGAAAATTGCCATTTATAGTTGATTTACCCGTTAAAATTGGTGATTTTCCATAGTTATGTTAGTTTACCAGAGGGTAAGTTTTGGTAGTTTGCAGGTTTTATGCAATTTGTGTTGGTTAAATCATGCGGTCTCGTCTCTTTCCTATCATAAACACCTGTCACAAACCCTGCTTTCGTATTGGTCCGATAAAGCTGGAAATGAAGACTAAAATTTCAATACCAGACTTTGAATGAGTTTTCAATAATTGGGGATGTCCCATCTGTAGCGAGGGAACATATTTTATGCCCCAATGGAACACACACACAGTTATATACATATACTTGTTGAACCATAGCTTCAAAATGCGATCATGTTATTTCACCCAATTGAATCCAATTTACACCCATGCCTCACAATTTGTGTTCCTCCCATTGCTCCCGCCCCGAAAAACCCGCTTTGCTTCGGGAAAGGACAGCGACGTTGCGGAGAGTCGTCAGAGTCGGAGCGCTCAAAGCGGCAACAATGCGCGCACGCCCGTGAGCCGCCAGGTGGACAACAGATCGGGGACGGTGTTGGTGTCACAAACGGTCTTGGAGACATACCAGGTGGGCTACCACCAAATAGATATTCCATTTTGAGGCAATAGAGTTTTGGAGGTAGCTCAGGTGCTTCTAAGTTTTAGAACTGGAATCAACTGGACATGCTTTTGCAGTAGTCAAGAAACGCAGATCTTGCAAGTCTGAACCAAAGTTTATGAGGGTGAATGGGATGCCAGATTATTGAGATTGCTTGTGCATGAGACTGCCCTATGTCTTTTGGGAATAGCGTACCGATCATGTTAAATCTTCATAGTTTGCAGTTTTTGTTGTTTCAAGTTTCAAATAAGTTGGTTTCGTTTCACCCATCTAACTACCTGACCTAACTTAAATATATCTACCTGAAACCACAGTAAAGCTGTAAGCGGAGGAATGTCCTGTTCCCTCAGCCGCCACAGCTGGTTTTCTCCAGGCCTCCTCAGCAGATGACCTGGATATCTTTCAGAGCTATTCCAGGCTAGGAGGGATATGGTCAGAGCCAAATGGGTCAGTAGTGACCTGAAACAGGGGTTGGTAACTGTCCCATTTTGGGAATATTGGACATCACCTTATAGTAGCCATTATAGACCTAATGGTTGGGTGATGTTCAATGGGGGACATTTAATGACCCATGTGAAAACAATGGGGGGGTCCCCAAAACCAATGGGTTTCAATAGAAAAAAGTTGTCTAATTTGGATGACTTTTGGGGTGTCCCCATTTCAGGAAAGCTCCACATGGTCATTAAAAATGGCTTGATCGTCCTGAAATTAGGATATCTCCATGTATACATGTAAGTAGCCAATATTGCCAATGATATCCTACCAAAATAGTAGTATTTAATTTAATTAGTATGTGTTCCATTTTCTGGGGATTCCTGTGATACACATACTGGTAAGAATGCTTGTGGAAAACAACATCGCCCGTTTGGTTGCTTGCCTTCTCCTGGGTGAGTGACGTCTCCATGCGGGGTCAGCGACCTTGCCATCCAAAAAGTATGTTTTTTAACGCATACTTTGAGGATATGTTTCAGCACGTTTGAGCTAAGCTTTAAAAATGGTAAGCGACTCACTTGCGCACACAAAACTGACTCAGTTGTACACACAGATATTTGACTCAGTTGTACACACAACCTTGGGGGTGAGGTGGGGCTAGGGAAGAAAAGGGTAGGATCTACCAGCCACACCCGTTTCTTAACTTCATTACAGGGACACAACCGCTACTCCACTTCCGTCGACTTACCATCACACTTCAACCTCGGGGTGTGGGGTGTGGCTAGGGAAGAAAAGGATAGAAACTACCAGCCACACCCGTTTCTTAACTTCATTATAGGGACACAACGGCTACTTGACTTCCTTCGACTTACCATCATCATCATCATCACCATCATCATCACCATCATCATCATCGTCATCACCATCATCACCATCATCATCATCATCGTCATCATCATCATTCGCGTGCACAACTGAGTTATTTTTTTGTGTGCACAACCGAGTCGGTTTTCACATGCACAACCCAGGTACTTTCCTTGAAACAATTCTCAATTATTTTGACCTCAAAAAGTATGAAGCAGTCAGCACTTGATATGACCAGCTCTCCAATCATTTGGTCCTTCTGTTTGGAACGTACCTTGGTTGTTTGTTCTTTGCAACCGGACAGGAATTGGACTTGAGTTCAAATTCAATCTTCAACCTTGGTGCCACTTGGGACTGAGATCCTAACTATTCACAGCCTGCCAAAAACACATTTTTGAAAACATATCATGGGCTCTCCTTGGTTTGGTAGCTAAACCGCTTAATGTTTTGCCACAGACTCGGAAAAATGATACTTAGGTAGTATATGGTAATCTAATATGACAAATGATAATCCATCTGAAAACGGTCACTATTGAGCGGTTAACATCTAAGATCAACCATGTTCTTGAAAGGTAGTTCATATCCGCATATATCCGCATCGTTTTTACCTAGGGTTAAGCTTATATAGGAATGGGTCAACACCTATTGTTACCATATTTGTTGGAACAATCATCCAGCATCATCCAGCTATTTTGTTGGGTATCATCCGGGTACCAGGGTTTTGACCCCATAACCAGAACACATTTGGTCAAAACATGTTTTTTTTTAAATCATGGTTGTGGGTATAACTATATAAAATTACTATGTAAAATTACTATATAACCTGTTTCGGCCCATATACCTTCTGGTAAACTAACCGACATAGTTAAGGAAAATCACCATCTTTAATGGGGGAAATCAACTATTTCTATGGGCCAGCTATTCAATAGCTATGTTCGTCATTACCATAGGATAAACCATACATTTTCCTGTATGGAGGTTGCCTGAAATAGGTACCCTACAGTTATGGCCTTTTACCAGTTATAAGTACTTATAACCCCATTTATAGAATGTATCTCATCCCATAGAAATAACCAGTTATAACTGGTAAATGGCCATAACTGTAGTAGGATTTTCCATTCGAAACCATCCAGCTATTGGGTAACGGTCAAACGCTGCGCTGTCGCGCCAGGTTTCGACTCAAGGTGGTGTCCATGTTCGGGTCGATGGCGTCGCTTGGCGTTTGTAGCGTTCAACAGGCAGGTGCTAAGCCTCCATATAACCATGGAAAACCATAGGAAAACCATAGGAAAACCATAGGAAAGCCATAGGAAAATGGAGGTTATACCCTCTGGTAATGACTGACATAGCTATTGAAAATGGCCAGTTAGTTCGTGGATTTTCCCATGAAAAATTGTGATTTTCCATAGTTATGTGACAGTTTACCAGAGGGTAATCACCTTTGGGAATGTTATATACCATATATCTTACATAATTTATATACTTATGTAATACGTCCAGCTGTATCTATGTATATCATATGGTTATTTGCTTTGGTTACCTCGTAACTACGGTAACAACATTTAAATATGTGGAGGGCGGGCCAGACCGCAAGGCCACGGAGGTAGTATGAAATACCAGTTCGTATATTTAAATGTAGTTGCAGTATGTTTAAATGAATTGGATTCCGTATG
>Ga0126342_10002020_pt1 | contig 30606 bp, 26 predicted proteins | sample Cyp1metagenome_FD_92528 | JGI IMG/M metagenome (GOLD analysis project Ga0126342, IMG submission 92528) | Coral microbial communities from Lord Howe Island, Old Settlement Bay, Australia - Cyphastrea 1 metagenome | ecosystem: Host-associated > Invertebrates > Cnidaria > Coral ...
AGGGAAAACGCATACCTGAACTTCATCGCCTATCATGGCAGTGCCTGGACAATACCCTTAAACTTGAAATGGGCATGCTCAATCCGCATACCTGTGTGGGAACGCACTCCGCGAAGTTAACGCATACCGTGCAAATCCGTGCAAACATCGTACTATACCGATGCTTCATCGCATACCATACGATGCACGAATACCACCATTATACAGCCTTTTAGAGTGCTTCAGCCATTTTGGCTTGGAGTATGGCCAGCCTTGGAGTATGGGTAAGATTCTGGTAGATTAATGATTTAATGGGAAATGTCATGTTTTTGTTTTTTTGTTTAATAGATTATTAAAGTTATTGGTTGTTAGCATTTAATCTATCAATGGGATGTAAAGGGATCATCAAACATGGCAAGTAAGTGGTTAGTAAGTGGGGTTGTATGCCACTTATGGGATAGGCTACTAAGGGGATTTGGCAATCACGGTTACCATTTACTAAGTGGTATCCTCCAAGTAGATGGGGGTACCAAACCAGCAATGGACATTGGCTATCAATTGATGGGGAAACCATTTTTAAATCTATGGGCAACTATGGGATGATATGGGAAAACCATGAGATCCCTATAATGTTTTTTGTCATGTGTAAGTTACTGTGTAAGGGGGTAAGAGCCAACATTTACATGTGATATCACAGGGTGTAGCTAAACAACCATGGAAATGGGGCATCAATTAACCAACATCTACATAATTTATCATTAAACACGCACACACACACATATATATATAATATGTGTATGCATTGCATTTACACGTACTTAAATGGCGATAAAAGGTGGTTTACGCATGTTTACGCCATTTTGAGACAACCACATATTGATGATAGGAACAATACTATGATACGTTTCATATATGGCAACATTGTTTTAAGAATGATAATGCTATGGAATATCGTTGATAATCATAGGCGTTGTGATTGCAAAGAACAGCGCGCACACGATCACAAGAATACTTACGATACTGATGTCAAACAACCTGCATGGTATGAGCCTAAACAAGAATCTTCCCCATAACATACCGCCTTAAACTGTTGCACCTTTATCATATGGGTATGGGTCAATACCTATAGATACCATTTTTAGTGGGATGAACATCCATAAATCCCAGCTATTTTGGGGTTCACGGCACGGTACCAGGGTTTTGACCCATCCCCATATGTTTTAAAGCGGTAGCAATAAGCGATGGATTGTATCACCGGTATGGCGGTAGAGATGTTGGAGGTGGAGAGTCGGAGAGTTTCCGGGCGAGTTGAAAGAGGATGGTGTTCCAAACGAAGTTGAGGAACATGGGTTGATGCCAATGGAAACTTTGGACACATATGTAAACAGATGGGAACACTCCCTATGGATCCAAGTACCTTCTTAGGAAGTGTTTGGGGTATAATTTACTATAATTTGGAGGCTTAAGTACCTTCTCAGACAGTGTTTGGATCCATAGGGACTATACTTTTTGATTTTGAAGGTCACTTGGGGGTGGTTTTCTACCGAGAGAGCGGCCATGCGCCGTCGCACAGGTGGCCCCCTTTGACCACTCTGAAGCGCAACGGTTGGTGAACTCGGATCTGCGTCCAGCAAATTTTTGACGAAATCGAGCACGGTTTCAGCGTCCACCAAACATCAAACCATCAATGGATTGGTTTAAGGGAACAATTGCGGAAACCTTCCTATTTCATAGGAAAATCTATGGTTACCTGTAGATTTTCCCTTGCACCAATCCATTGACCAAACCCTTTTTCAACCACTTGGATGTGTCTAGAAACGGGGCGTACCTCCATTTACAGCCATTTATTGGAACAATTTTGATCCATTTGGATGCACCATTGCATTTAGGGGTAGCCTATTTTCAGTCAAACCCAGTTGTTTGCCCGAAATTGAAACCCAATGACAAACACGAATAACAGACAGTCCCAAAATACATCTTAAAATACATCTTAAAATACTAATTGTTCTTCCATTTCGTTGTTTGCCCTTAAAATGCTGACACCGAAAAGCAAGCACACGCAAAAAACATGTGGCCAAAACAAAGGGTCATCCCCAAGAAGATGGACAAAAAAAAAACATCACCTTAAATTTAGTACATTTTACTTGTAGTAGGGAGTTTTATACCACATTTTACCCTCTGGTAAACATACAAAAAACTATGGAAAATAACAATTTTTAATGGGACGATCCACAATAAATGGCCATGTTCAATAGTTTTTTGTATGTTTACCAGAGGGTACAACGTTTTTTTGTCTCCCGTGGTTGGTGGATGTCGTCTTAGGTGGGTTGTCAGCTGGGCGACTTGGCCTTCCAGGCGGCCTCTGGTGCTCCCTGTGTGGCGGCTGCCAGCCTGGGGCAGGTGCACCTTGGCGTACCAGGACTTGGGGATGATGGCCATAAAAATCGTGATATTAGGGATGGTTATCCCAGATGCTCCATGTATAGTATATTTACCTACATTTGGTTCATTTATGGGGCAAATGTTGGTAAATATTCCATACATGGAGCATATGGTTATGGATGATTAAACTGGATGGTTTATTCTTGAATTTACCACATCATTTGTTTTATGTGTTCATGTTTTAATGGCAAACAAACACGGTTCAAGACAGTGTTTGGCCACTATGGTAAACAAACAATTCGAAGGCAGTGACCCAGCGGTCCACTATGGCCCCCAGGTATAGCATTGACGTGAATGGCCGGAAATATGCCATGAAGGTACAACGACCTGGTTTGAACCGGGCCTTAGCCATGGATGTGGTGATTTTGAACCTCGGTCCTGTCAGGAAGGTGGCGATTTGGGAATATGTTTGGTTTGGGTTCATAAAATTGAACCAATCATCTAGGTACTTGTACGACTGATCTGGCTGAGTAAGCAACATATAATTAAGCGAAACGGGTAAATGCAACTGAGCTGGCGATAAGTGGGTTTATTTTTGCCGAGCCAACCATGTGGCAAAGGACGAATTTGGAATTTGGCCACCTTTCATGATTCATAGATATTTATAGTGTCACGGGCCGCCTACTGAAGAATACTTTGTATGATTGATGATGCTTGCAAAATTCAACCACTGTCATTGCCATGATTTGCCAATGTCAGTCGCCCCTTGAGTTCTTCCCATCACCTATGGGACCGTTGCTATTTGTGAAACGCCAGACAGGAATGGCTCAGCATTATTGGTACTAAACATCTATATAAGAATTATATATATATATATATATAATTTTTATAATCACATCATACATTACTCCATTTAATGCTTTAACATATCCAACTTAAGTTGTGGGTCCATTGATGCTTGATTCTTTTCGCCATGACGATTTTTTCCGGACCCACCTACAGAAATCAGGAAAGGCATTGCCCGCTTCATGCGCTCATTGGTCCGCCGCTTCATGGTGGCGACACTGGACCCCGCACCTTGGTAAAGACAGGAACAGATTGAACAGATGCGCGTAATCGCTCATGATTGTTATGTCAGTTATGTCATTGAACATTGAAAACTGCATTAATAATGGTTACTATATACATGCTGAGGATTTTTTTGATGCTCACCGACGCTCAAGATTGAAAAGCTGCAGTACGGTCTGCTATTGGTTCAGAAATTTCACTTACACAAGTTATTATGCAATCGGAGGGTGTGCAGATGTATGCAGCAAGTCCTTTTGTTTTACGAATTGAAATCCAAGAACATCCTGGAGATTCAACATAAGATACACTGATACACGCCATTTCTCTCTTATAGAGATATCATTTCCAAATCGATCTGTATTGTTGTAGATGTCAGGTTCAGATCGTAGAGGATTGGGCCAAGACCTTGTGGGATGAGCTAGACTACAAAAAGGACGGCCGCAATTTAAACGCCCATGTCACGGCAAAGATCGAAGGGGTTGACATTTTTCCGGATGGCTTTTGATTTTTGGAAATAGCCTCAGATTTTAATTCTATATATATTCTATATAGACGTTCAAGCATCAGACAGTCACATTTCTTGCGTCCCATAATTTTGTGTTTTAAAGGACGTTTTGCATCGTTTTAACGCTATTGCATACTGGTCCTCCCGTTGCATGTTTGAAAGATGTTTTAGATATTTGAAGTGCCCCCAGATAGATGTTGAGATGTTCTTGAAAGAGTGATTTTTGTTGAATCGCAATTGTTTGCGGCGGCAGCCGGTGTGCCTTCAATTGATAATCACTCCATTTTGCCTCGATCATGAGTTCTGTTCGTGGCAGGAGGCGCAGAGTATGGAAGACATGCGACATGCTCTTTGCGGTTCTGTTGGCGGCCTGGTAATTCCCAGGCGCGATCCGCACAGCGGCCTGCGCTGCTGGGAAGGTTGGCAAGGTTGGTGGTTTTGGCCAGAAATTTGATGCTTTCTATCCCAGGATGGCTGGATTTACGTTTTTTTTTGGAGTCGAATGCATTTCAGACAACTCTTCTGTGGTGTCTCCACCTCTCCTTACGTTGCTTTCATGTTGGGCAAACCTTTAAGAACCCTCCTTGCCCTGCCCAAAAACATGGAACCCATGACCATGACCACCACAGAGAAAAACCAGGGTGAATTGGCAATTTACCTCGCTGCGGGTGTTGGCCACCGAATGGGTGGACGGCTTAAAGATCACTGAGCAGCCCAAAGCAGTGAAGCCCGCCCATGTGGCGGTTGGTGTGGAAGCCTTTGCAGCTGCTTGGCCGCCTGGGCGTTTTCCATCCTTCGCCGAATCCTTCGCTGTTGATATTTGTTGATCTTTGGAAGGCCACCATGAAACCGTGAAAAATTGGCAAATGAGCACTATTTGAGGGTGACTCCGTCGGAGAGTCAGGATTGAAGCTGTTGATCAATTCGGGGCTGACATTGGGTGTGTGTGGTGTGGTTGTCAGTTTTTTATCAGGGAGAAGAACTGAGAGGAAATCAGACCAAATATCCCCAGAGAATCCCAGAGGTAAGGTTGGGCCCCCTAGTATCCGCTAGCTATGAGTTGGCTTATAAACCCCATTAAGTACAAATATCTGGTAAATTAGCATAGACCCTGGAAATACACCATTAAAATAGTGGTTTCACTAGTCTTCCAACTCCTGCCAGTGTCCAATTTATTGGATGCTAATCTCATCTATAATGTGGGTAAAACAATAATAAACCATCCCCGAAATCACCATTTTTCTAGGTGGTACGGTATGTTTAACCATTCCCAGTCATGGGTGGTTTATGGCATTGTTTTACCCACATTAGATGATTTTTCCATTAGATAAATGAAGAATTCCTATCTTTTATGATCCCCATCAGTAATTATATGATTATATATAATTAATATATAAACATCATTTGTCATTTAACCACGTTAAACCATGGGTACATATATAGTTATATAACCGTTAAGTGTTATCCGAACTGTGGAGCCTACAAAAAGGCGATGATTTTGGATGTGGGTGTGGTCCACGCGGATCCGCACCCGGGGAACTTCATCGCCCGGATGCCTGGGGACTGCTGTAGGCCGTGCTGCCACGGAAAAAGGAGGGGATTAGACTAGACTGAATGAATGGGTTCAAAAAGCAGCGATTATCAATGGTGATTGTGAATTGGGATTGTGAATTTATCATGAATTTATGGAAACAAATCATGTTGACAGTAATATATGTTTATTCAAATGATGAATATATAATTGATTATTCATTGTCAAGGTGTTCTGGATGAACAAGATTGTAGATGTCCCCGAAACGTTGTTGGATAGGTGGTTGGATCAAGAGGGGCTCCCCTATGCTCCTGTTCAATATTCACCTGATCACCTGCAAGGGATGGTGTATTGAAGGAGGACACGTCCAAAATTCACTGAATCGCTGGTTGGTGGTTTCAAACATGTTTTATTGTCCATGTCATATATGGGATAATCATGGATGTAATCCTTCCCATTGACTAATGACTTTCATATGTTTCAAGATGGTTACCCTCTGGTAATTTAACGTAGCTATGGAAAATCACAATTTTTAATGGGAAAATCCACTATAAATGGCCATTTTCAATAGCTATCTTAGTTTACCAGAGGGTATAACCACCAACCGGATCAATGTTTGTAGTCTCATTGTTTCCCAGCTGTCGTTGGATGTCGCTGGTTCTTTAGTGGGGCCCTGGGGTCGATGATGGGAGAAAACCTCTGGAAATCCAATATAGTCAACATGATTCAACATGTACCCTCTGGTAAACATACAAAAAGCTATTGAAAATGGTCGTTTATAGTTGATTTACCTATTATAAACACGGCCATTTTCAATAGCTTTTTGTATGTTTACCAGAGGGCACATTTCAATTCAATCGGCACATCATCCACAATGCTGGATGACTTTTATTGGATCTCCCGCTGCCATGTGTGATTTTTCTTAGCAGAGGAAAAGTCAAAAACCCGGAAGAATACCCCGTTGAAAACTATCAAACAAAAATGCGGTTCCCGGTCAAACAATCTTCTTTCTGACTCATTTTTGGTAAGTCCAACTTATGTAGTTTTAATATAGGTAAACCATCATCTTGGGCGGTGAATTCATGTGAAAACGACAACCCGAGGTAACGGGAGACTCCAGCATTTGCCTCCTGGACTTTGGTATGGTGTGCCGGGTGCCACCAGCACATCGACATGCATGGGCCAAATGTGTCGTTCATTTGGTTCGAAACTGGGTCATGGATTCAGTGCATGCAATAAACCATGATGCGCCATGATAAAGCTCCAAATTGGGTGTGGACCATATGGTTGAAATATGCGTAAGTCCAAGCCATTTCTGGTAAACTTGGGGATGCCAGAACTGAATGGGTTTGCCACGTCATAATTATATACGTTTAACTGTAAAGTTTAACCTGGGTTTATAAAGCCCTGGTTCGTTTATTTTCCATTGAAGCGCGTTCCATTTAAATGACATCAATTAGCGGAATTAGCGGTGGTTTATGATGAAACAGCATCTTACCTATGCATCCAAACGTATTCTTTGAACAGAGCATACTCCAAAACATGTCCCGCAGTTGGATCCATTCGGACACTGCTTGAATTGTTCAGGAAAGGATCACGGCTCCGTCTTGGACGATCTCATTGAGTCTCCCGGTGAAACTCTCCCGGTTTCTCCATGGTGGACTGGCAAACACATGGGGGGTTGATGGGGAAAGGTTGGGGATCCCAACGGCTTTCAACATGGCTTTGGTTGGGATCCAAGACTAGTCATGGTCTAATTTTAGATATTGAGGTCACCCCCGTTATGAAGGAAACCTTCATATATGCAGCCTCAAAAGGTCAACTGCCATGATGGATGTTCATCATGAACATCAATAATGAATGATAGTAGCAGCAATGGTGAATATTATGGTTGGGTACAATTACTAATCACACTTGCAGTACTTGGTGTTTTCTCTTGCCGCCATTGCCTAAGGATCGGTTTCTTCCCACATGACTGCCCTCGCGATGAGATTTTGCCAGTCATGTCAAAGATCTGGGCCAAGCTTGTGGAGTGTGGAAGCGACATTCACAAAAGGAAGAGTGCGGTGCAGCTCCTTTATGCCGAAATCCTCACATTAGTCACCTGGTTGGGATATGAATGGATATGATATGATGATATGGTATCAATATGAGTGCATCAGCTGGTTTCTGTTTGCATTATCTTTATAAATATTGATTTCTTTTCAAACATTTTTACGGAGCTTATGCATATAGTCCGAGCAATACGATAATGTACTGGTGTTCACGCATCAAACCAAACCTCTAGATTCTCTAGATGAGTGAAATCAGCATAAATCAGCAGCGCGATTCTTCACCACATGCATGCTTAATTAACTGAATTCATCACTTGGTTACTTTTGCTCGGGTTCAGAAACGCTGGCGATTTGTTCATTCAACATCATGTCTGGAATCGAGTTTTTGGGTTTCATCAAATAAAAGGTATCAAACATCGAAACAACCATGAACATCCACATCCATCTTCAAAATATGTTTAAAAAAAAACAAAGGTTGTAGACTCTGCAGACTGATGATCTGAACAATCACTTCTAGTTGATGATTGAACAATTCACTAAATTTATCCAACATAATGAGCAATCAATCATCTCAACCTCAACATGTGATTATACTCCAAGACTCACTTCAAGATGTTGAGAATAAACACAAAAAAAGCAGGAGATCTCCTTAGCGACAGGTCAAGGGTGCAACAGTCATCGCTACCATGTCATGTCTTGTTTCGTTGCCAAGTTTTGAACATTACATTTTGAGGTCTTACCAGTAAATGATAGTCGTAGATGAATCAAATCATTAAACATCATACAATATTAATCCAATTTAATCCATATCATAGAATTTAGGCGAAGGGGCATCCACGAGAAAACTTGGCATTTGGGGGAACAATAACTTCTGATAACATTGTTTTCAGTAGCAATGGGAGCCAATCCATATGGGAGACAATCCATTGATCAATAGTTCACCTGAAGACCAGGTTTTTGTTTATGCCCCCTTCGAAGATGTTTGTTTCGATATTCACCCTTAAAATCACCGAACATTGTTGGCTTTACCGATGAGTTTGGTTACCCTATATACAGTAGTTACGAGGACCAGAGAAAACCTGATCCTCCAAGTAGGGATGCTGCGCCATCTCAGGTTCGCCGCTTCAAGTTCAATCTCCCAGACTACTACGTGGCTTTGGTGCGAGCGCTACTGACGCTTGAGGGCATTGCACTGGCAGCAGACTGTGCCTTTGACGGGTGTCCATATTCCTTATTGAATGACGTGAATCGGGGAAGCAAGGAATGGTACTCTTAGATTGTCCAAGCTACGTGATAGTGATGTTTCATTACATGAACACTTTGACCCTTGATTAACTGACTTTAAAGAAATCGGTAAAAGCACCAATACATTGGGGTAACTTATCTTTTTTTTTAACCTTGAGGTCAAAAATGACCAAGCCTGCAGAAAATGGATTGAGAGATACTAAAAAATGACTGGCTATGTTTTGATGCACATTGGTACCCTAATAATTTGACCCAGGGCCCCCCGTAATGAATATCTCAGGCATTTGCCTGAAGCCTTGAAGATCTATTTGAACATAGACCTTCAAGGTACCTATAATATCCTATAATATAACATCCTATAACAATGGGCATATATATATGTGTGATTTTCATATATATATATATATATATTAGTTCAAACTTATGGTGTTTCTATGCCGAGTTCAATGGGTCAATATCGGTGACGGCACTCGAGGTAACTTCGATATCTTCGAGGCCGCCTTTCCAGCGTTTCAGCTGGCATTGATGGAGGATGGAATGCCTGTGTTCGTATGCCTTTTCAATAAAAAACTCGATGGTCAAATCCGACAATGAATACTTGGTGCCTGGTTTTTGGGCATGTTTCAAATGATCCAAATGGGTTTGGGTAGATGGACCAAAAAAAACAATCCTGGGCCACTCATCATTTTGGAATCCACTTGCCGTGCTGAGGTAGCCCTTCGCTTCCTATCCAGACCCAGCCCCATAGATCCAATGGCCAAGCCCAGTATTTTCACCTCGGCCGTGCTGAAAGTGCTGCAGAATCGCGGTGTGGCGAAAGTCCTGGTGCGCTGCGGAGCGTGCACTCAGCTGAATCCGGGCGAACACCGTGGATTTCATTGGGATTCTGCAGGATTTTTTCAACATTTTCCAACTAAATGGGGGCATCATGGGGATATTGCAAATGATGAGCATGAGATTTCACGGACCTGATTCTGATAACGTTTGATGGCCAGGTTTGCCTTCCAAGAAGGCAAATGTTCTCATAGGTTCTGTTATCAATGGCAGAATCCACTCAGTAACGAATGCAATTTTTACTATGTTTTACCATGTTTGGGATCATGCTGCAGGACGAATGATGATTTTTCAGAGTGCCCCAACCACCAGCTTTGACTTTGTGATGGTCAAGGGCCAAGGGTAGGATCGGGTAGGAGCGGGTATGATGGAATGCCATCGGGTAACCTGGAAATCAGACATCCCCAGCTTCAATAGATCTTCAGCTTTCGCAACCCATGTGCAAATCAGAGATTTTCCATGCCATCGGATTACCCTTCTGGCTCTGGCTACTCTGGCTGTCATTAACGTAGCGGAAAATGACTCAATGACCTTAATTTTCGTGGGTCAAATTGGGTCAAAGGAGTCAAACATCAATAAGCGTCATAAATATCCTGGTTGGTGGTTTCAAACATGTTTTATTTTCCATTTCATATATGGGATAATCCTTCCCATTGACTAATATTTTTCAAGATGGTTAAAACCACCAACCAGAATCAATATAAATCATCTAGCCATTTTCATCCATGTTCCATCATGTTTTGTAGGTCATTTTCTTGATTTTTACTATTACACATCCAGCTCTCGCATGCTCTCGTACTCTGAAGGTGGCCTAGGAACCCCATAAACGGCGTCCAGACATGCAGGAATTCGTCCGGTAATATTATAATCAAACGTCAAACTGTGATAAGCAGGCCGGTAATCCATGGATGATCCATGGATAATCCATTGAAATTGAATTCATGTTTTTCTTTCATGCCGTTTTTCCTCAGACAAAGTCTAGACAAAGCAATACATCATCAAAATACAACTTAATTAAGCATACATACAACATCGACATCATACAACAATTGTATCGCTTTCAAACTCTGGTTGGACCCAGTGCCAATTTCTATCTTCCCCGAAGGTCTAGCCGTGACTATCCCCTATCTCAGGAACTTCAGAAGTGCGATTTTCGCAATCCTGTTACTGGAAATGCATCCAGGGGTGAATGGAGGGAGCTAAGCTACGGAACTATGATGCCATGATAGTAAATTAAATGTTAAACATATTCAAAAATTACATAAATGATATTAAATGATCATATCAATAAATGTATGCCAGTAGTTTCGATTATATTCTCATTTAATGGCAATGATATTCTCTTTCTGCCTCTTCTTGTCGCTACGATTGTTGCGACAGGTGTTGAGGACACCCGGCTTTCGCAGCATGAATCTCTGTAAGTTCGCACCGTATTGCTCACGGATCATCTTGTTTATCTCAATGTGGTGTGATCCCTTTTTTAATTATATACATACATATAATACATAAATTATATATATATATATTATATACAACTAGACATGGATCTTTTTCTTTTGCCTTTACTAATGGTGAGCTTCCAGCACCCCAGTTGCTGTTGACGCGCAGGCTTCTTTGGATTGCACTGCTATCAGTTTGCTCCGTTTCGTATGGCAGCCGTTGAAGCCCTGGCCTAGACTGAAGAAACATGTCGCCAAACTATCCATTCATAAGCTGAATATGTTTTCAAACATGGGTTTGTCATGGTTTGTCTGAAAAGAAGGTACCTCAAAATCCAATCAATGGTTTATTATCATTTTCCCATTTATAAGGACTATTTTGGGGCATACCCCAGTTTCGGACAAAACCACATGTTTGTATTTTGCTTCAAGTTGGGGCTGGAATTTTCCGTGGTGCCTGCAAATTTCCTGCATCTCAAATCGATATGGGAGTGTCCTGAAATGGGAATATCCCAGTCCGCCATTGTTCTCCATAAGTAGTGCAACCATTGCAGTCCGCTGTTTCTGGGCGTACCTCATGCAGGTCATTCGTCACATTGTTGCACCCATCAGTTTGGGGGGTTGTCCACCGCAACATTGTAAATAGATTAAATAGATGCCTGGATTCTATAGAAAGAGTGAGCAGGTGCATTAAGATCATTACCCTCGGGTAATTTAACATGGCTATTATAGAAAATTACCATTTTTAAAGAGGTAAACCATCTATAAATGGGCCATTTTCCATAGCTATGTTAGTTTACCAGAGGGTAAGTCCGCTGAGCGAAATGACCCGCAGTCGTCTCAGCTTCGCTGTTTGGTGGTCGGGTGCCAAACGTGCACGACCAATGTGATCAGTATATCCCATTGAGAACGCTGGTCATAATCCCAAGCGCGAGGAATCTGGTGGGCATATGGTTGCTGTGCTTGTTGTGCTAGTGACAAAAAATATGCAAAAATACCGGAGCGGGGCGGCTTACATTTGCTGGATGATTCAAAAGTCTTTGGCAACCCAGGGAATACCATGGGAATACCAGGGATGAAATTGATCGAACCTGTTGAAAATAATTCGGATGAAACAGGACCAAACTGCAAAGGAGTTTGAAGCATCAGCATTGCCATGTGCAGAGACTATGTCGGCTTTGGCTTTCATGTTGTTTACTGAAACATGTTGAAACATTGGCCTCACTCACACACACACACACTGTTGACACATTTTTGCAAAATAAGGCTGGATAGGGCCCCTATGACGAGATTTATCCGTAGCAAGAATCAGCAGTGTCACAACCCCAAAGAACAAGCGGTAGTTGGAAGTTGGTAGCTTGCCTTCGGTAGCTGAAAAGGAGGGATTCCTCCCGGGGATGGGAGTCTCATTCACTCGACTATCGGGTTTGGTGGGAGCCAAGGAGCTATGGATATCCGTATATTTCTTATTCACTGGGAAGAGGAGCTACAAGAGCTTCCCCAAGGTCTTGAAAGTCGGAATGTTTCCCCTCCCCGAAAAGATGAGACGTCAACGTTGAGATTGTGAGAATCTGGTCCCTATCGTCACCCCAAACAGATAATTAAAAGAAATCATTTGCCATATATATTTACCACTCTGTCAGCATATGATTTTAATTACTATAAATCATCAAATCAACTCAATGTTTTTGTTTCTTTGTTTTGGGTCTATATATGCCAAGAAAAAAACCATCTCAAGTTTGTAGCATATCACCTTGAGCCGAGGTCTCAGGGTGGGCAGCACGTTGGCTCAGGAGTGTAGCATGGCCTGACTAAATGCATCTAAATGCAATATATCTGGGAAAATTATAACGACCTCACTACGACCTCACTGGGAATCATGGTTAGTAAGGGAAATCATCCCCAAATGGGCTTAATTCAGGTTAGTGAATTAGTATAATTTACCCAGATATATACAGGGATGGATCAGGAATCCTATGGGAATCCAATGGGTTATGGGGCAACCATGGGCAACCATGGGCAACCACCGCGAGGAAGCGGGGTCACTAGGGCCGATTTTCCATGATTTGGATGTTCCATCATGTTCCACCGACTTTCCATGGATTTTTCATCGATTTGCCATTGATATATGGATTTTCCAGTGATTTTCATTGAGATGTTCCACTTTTCCAGTGATTTTCCATTGATGTTCCATTAATCCATTGGTTTCCCATTGGTGTTCCATCGATTTTAAGCATCGGACCAAGGTCCATTGCCCGCTGATTTGCAGTCCGCGCTCCGCGAGATGAAGCCGTTGTCTTCGCGCGCACGAGTGGCTCAGGACAGCCGTCCAAAGCATGTCATTTTAATGGGCTATTACCATCTGGTTATGACTAACATAGCCATGGAAAGATCCACCATGATCCACCCATTTTTAAGAACGGTAAACCATCTATTTCTATGGGCCATTTTCCATGGCTATGTTTAAAAAACCAGAGGGTATACAATGGCTGGTTGGTGGTTTGGAACATTTTGGAACATTTTTTAATTTTCCATTTCATATATGGGATGTCATCCTTCCCATTGACGAACTCATATTTTTCAGAGGGGTAGGTCAACCACCAACCAGTAGTGGGAATGGAATGCTGATGGGATGATTTGATGGGATATTCATGTAATATATTATCTAATGATAATATTAATATATATTATTATATATTGTATATCTATAGTTGGTATGAATATGAATGGGGTACAGTAAGTACGGATTGGATTTTACACACCAGATGATGAGCAAATGGTAAAACAACAAGGTAAAATTGAAACCAACAGGTCAAACAACATGTAGATTGTCATGTATGACTCGCAATTTACCCTTTGGTAATCAAACATGGCAATTGAAAATCCCACTCTAAATTCTAAATTGAATCGAGTATCATCTACCCTCTGGTAATTTAACATAGCTATTGAAAATGGCCAGTTATAGTGGATGTTCCCATTAAAAATGGTGATTTTCCATAGTTGTGTTAGTTTACCAGAGGGTATAAATTTGGTCTGTTAATGTTAATGACTGTTAATGTGGGATTCACCCAATGCCCTAAACATGTACAGCCAAGTATCATATACAATATATTTGGGGATGGTTGGAAGACTAACCATAAACTAATGATTGTGGGCATAGCTTACGGTATTGGATTTTACGGCATAATTGCAAATTAGGTGATGATCATGAGATTTTTGGCGATGTTTAATGGCATGTTTACCATTGTTTACCCAATCTTGCGTTTGAGTTATTTTTGTTTTCGTGTGTTGTTCGATGTTGGATTGCACAGCCAAGAGTTGTAGCATGTTGTAGCTGTCGCAAAATCGACAAGCGAACCCCAGCGAACCCCAAAACAGAGGCATGCCTTGATCATGGAAAGGCTCACAAGACACCAAACAGTCCTGTACCAGCGGCACCAGAGACAAAGGATACATGATCTGTTTTGGACTAAGAAGAATCTACATGGCATAAGAGATGCGGGCGACACCCGACTCCTTGGGTTCCTTCAGCTCAGAGACATGAGATACCCCCAGTGCGAACGTGCTGGGCCATTGCTCCATTGACCATTTTGAGTGGTTTCGAGACGACTTGTTCTGCACAAATAGTCCTCAAACATATCAAACATATCAAACCTTCAGTCAAACCCTGCAGCCCGTGCAGCTTTGTCCCATGCCGATTCTGCCCTCTTGATCTCTTAGAGCGCCCCATGGTGGAAGGCTGCGGAACATCTTGGGGTTTTGAGGGGGCTTTCGATCTTGGATTCATGTGTCAAATCCAGTCATAAAAATGTGAAGGTTTCCTAAAATGGGGGATCCCCAAGTCACCATGGGTTTCAATACTAAGTCATGGTCTAATTTGGATGATTTTGGGGTAACCCCCTTTTAGGAAACCACCATTTTTTTGATTGCAGGGATTGAACGTCGATGCTCTAGCGATTTTCCAGCTATTTTGATGTGATTTGGCTATGGCTGTGGCCGCTCAAGATTGTTGACCGCCCAAACTGGGATAGCTTACTAGGTACGGGCCCATTAGTTCCCCATGTTTTGCAATCTTTATATGCAATCTTTATATGCATTGCAAAGCGGAAGATCTGAGAATTGGTTCAGGGGGACATTTAATGAAATTTACGCTTGAAACTGTGAATTTTGATGTGACAGACTCTTGCTGTTTCCGGTACCCTCTGGTAAACTAACATAACTAATTATGGAAAATCACCATTTTCAATGGGAAAATCCACTATAAATCACCATTTTCAATAGCTATGTTAGTCGTTACCAGGGGGTACCTTTTCCCAGTCATCCCCGAAAAACCCATGGCCACGTTAGCTCCTTTCGCCGCAGGCTTTTCGGAGCTGGTCCAAGCCTCCGGCGTGTCGGTCCCGGCTCGGGCCAAGTTTGATTCTCGTCCGCAGAGGATGGTGCCATATGGTGCCCCCCAGTTATAAGTTGGTTTATAAACCCCATGAAAACTATAGTTATATCTACCATAAACCATAGTTATGGGAGTTATAAACCAACTTAGCTAACTATGGGGCACCACCTTGCAGGGATTTGGAGGATTTGACTGCAAAATCTGCAAATCATCCCATTCGCCTCCGGTAAACATACCAAAAACGATGGAAAATCACCATTTTTAATGGGAAAATCAACTATTTCTATGGTTATTTTCATTTGAATCATTCTGAGATCAAAAGACCTGTGCCGCGCAGGTGGGTCGCTTCTTAGGGTACACAACCTTTGGTTCCCTGACCTTTGGCTTGGTGTGCGGCCAGCTGGGCGTCATGTGCCTGGGCACAGCTTTTATTCAGGTGACCTCCGGGAAGTGGTCCCTGTTTTTGTTGGTATTGTTGGTAGTCCTGGCAGTCAATAAGCTTTTCATAAGCCATAATAAGATATAATAAGCTTGTTTTTATTGCTGGTTGATGGTCCATATTCATTGGGTTGCCTGCGTTTGGCCGCATGTCGCGGTGGATGATATGGATCCCCAAGGCATTTGCGTTCGGAACTTGGGGTCCTGTGTCGGGTCCCACGATTCACCGCTTCATTCCAATTCCGCTTGAAGTTTGATGCGTTTATCCGGGTGCATGGGTTGAAGTTCCCGCATTTCCCCGCAGCAATTCTGGGCCGGTTCAAAGCTGCACATCTACGGGACGTAGTCGCCGCCTGTGGATACCGCATAGCGCAGCGGACCGGAAGACCAGTATGGAGCCGCGCGGTCGCGGAAGAGCAATGCCTAGTTGACAGGAAGGTGAGCACTCACACGTGAGATGATATGAGGGAAACCCACCCACTAAAGCTGTGCATGTTTGATCATTTTCGGGGATCGGTCTATTATTGGGTTGTACCGTTGTACCAGCTTAGTATTATATGTAATACTTGCAAGAGGGCTTTACCATAAAGTCATTATACTACTTCTTGTGTGCTGACCCATACTTGGGGATGATTCGTTGAGATGACAAATCATATTGTTGGGATGGGGTTCCTAATCACCAACCAGATACATCAATGGGGGTTTCTTAAAATGTGGTATCTCCAAAACCATGGGTTTCAATACTAAGCTATGGTCTAATTTTGGATGATTTAGGTTTCAAAACTAAACCATGGTCTAATTTTGGATGATTTGGGAGTACTTCCATTTTAGGGTTTCCCTCCATATGTCACCCGCAGAATCACATTCTCCAAGTCCCAGGTTGAAGGGCATGGAATTTTCGGCTGTGCCCTTGTTGGCCACTCACGGCTGCCTTAAGCATCTTGAGCCCATGCACGACTACAGCCTGGGCATCACGGTTGGCTGCAAACCTCAGCATGACTTGGGTAAGGAGGTGAGAAAAATCCTTTCCCAGATTTGTTGCAGGCTGGAGAATTCTGGATGGCACCTCATCGAGATTGATCTCACACTGGAAAAATTGGGTATAAAAAATGGTATAGCCCTAGCAATGGGATTATCTAAAAGTGATTCCCCAATGATCGGATTCTATGTGTTTTGTTTGGTAGTTCACCACATTCTACTCTCTTGTAATCAAACGTGGCAATGGACAATCCCCTATAAATAGAGGTTTAAATGCAACGATCATAATCACATATATATATATATAAATGGTGGATGATCAATTGCCATCTTTGAATACCGGAGGGTACATCATATAAATTATGTATGGGTACAGAGCCACTTCTGAAATTATCCAAGGACAAACCTGGCGAAGCACAGCGGCTGGTCATGTCTAAACCTGCACCAGTTCTGTTACCCTCTGGTAAACTAACATAACTATGGAAAATCACCATTTTTAATGGGAAAACTCACAATAAATGGCAATTTTCAATAGCTATGTTAAATTACCAGAGGGTACTAACACTTTCTAACTCAAGAGAGCTGATTCTAGTGGCAACACAACAGGAAAAAACATCAGTCTTGGCGGCAGACCATAGGCCTTGAATTCACTATCTTCCTCGTCAGAGTACCCAAGGTTCGTTGGGTTGATGCCAGCGCAAGCCCAGCAGGTTGGATCAGCGCACTTTATTGCCACATTGCAGTGAACCAATGACCATACGGAGGCTTAATGACTCAGAGTTTGAGATCAAGTGGCAAGATGAAGCAACTGGGTGATGATATCAAAGCCGGTCAAACAGTGTAACAGGCCCGGAATGCATGCCACAGTCCTGTTTTCAAACCTGGAAAATAAATGGAAAAACAATATAGGCCTGAAGCTTGCCAAGCGAAACCCCATGTGGGACTGCAATTTGATGTGTTGAGGCACGCTAAGGCACATAAATTCCACAAGCTAAGGTTTTGCGGTTTTGCGATGTTTTGCGTACCGTTTCATTTTTGATATTTTTGCATCCACCCAAGACGGTGCCAAACCACCTTTTGAACCACGTTCGAACACACGCCTTGTAATTTGCAGCGTTTCAAGCCTTAAGCCAAAACCCGCAAAACCCCCATCAACCCGCCAATCCAATACTGAATAGCTCCCAAACCAACTAGTTTAGAAAAACCTTATATAATCCAATCCCAGATAATCCGTAACCAAGACTAATCAAACTATCCCTAAACCAACCTAGATTCGCCCGAAGCCAAACCGAACATTTGCTGAATCTTGCTGACATATATATAACCAGCATTAACCAGCGATAAATGGGGGGAACTTTCACTTGGCATGTTAGATTACCAGCGGTTAGCCATATATAATGACTAAGTTTCCAAGGTGACTGGCATCAGGTTTTTGTGCCGCAATGGCCCGATGTCGTCACTTTTGGGGTTGAGCTGGGCGCTGGGCTTGTGGTTTTGGTGAACTTGTACGAGCTTGTAGGAAACCAGTGGGGCCAAACTGGATCTCCCCGGTGCTTGGTATATTCCATAATATTCCATAAGCGTGCTGCTGAAGTGACAACAACTCATCACATCCAAGCACATCCAATCATGATCATGAGTTTTGGTGATTGGTGGAATGGTTGAATCATGTTGAATCACAGAATCCAAAAATCATTGAGGAACAATAGCATGGTGCATCCCACTTATAAGATCTTATAAGTTGGCTTATAACCCCCAGTAAGATCCAGTAAGTATAGAGGTACAGCTACCATCATCTACCATGAAAATCAGTTAAGCTATCCTTTAAAAACCAACTGAGCTAACGGTTACTGGGGCACCTGAAGCATAACATGTCGTCATCGACCAAGGTGACACTCATGTTGCCCTTGAAGGAGTGCTGTTTGCTGCCCATCGCCCAGTGTTCCGCAGAGGAGCTCGCAGAATATTTGGCCACGGAGGCACTGAAGGAGTTGAGCAGCAGGAAAGGTGGAGCTATCCAGTGCCATGGAGCTGAGTTAAAGGAGAAAAAACTCTAGAAAATGGTTGAAAATGGGGAGTTAACCACCATTTAAGGCTGCAATCACAGTAATTTTCATGGGAGAATTGTTGAACATGAAAGGGTTTTAAAAACCACTTGGGGCTACATCCCATGAAAATCACCAACGCACTCTTGGGAGGTCCGATGAAGATCTTGACCAAGGTCTTGTGTCTTCGAGAGATCCTTGAGAGGATCTTGTGAAGCGCACGCGCATGAAGATTTGGTTGTCTGTATTAGGGGTGCTTCTACGAAAGCTCTTGTGGGATGCGCTTCGCGGAGGCTCCTGTTAAGAAAATGTTGGTAAGATCAATCAGATCCTCTCTAGAAGGTCGTCCTTTGCAGGTTTTGTCGGATTCTATTGGAGGTTAAAGGTTTAGTATGAAGATGTTCATCAAGATCTTGCAAATTTCTTGTGAGGTGATCCTTGTGAAATCCCCTCTAAGAGATCCTTGCATGAAGATCTTGAAGATGGCCACGTATTAGGGATGAAAGCTCTTCTGGGATGGTCTTCTCGGAGGTGTAGAAGGATCTTGTAAGATCCTCTGGAAGGAGGTCCCTGGGAGTCGGGTATGAGGTTCTGGTCCTGAGCTTTTGTCCGTAGATGTCCTCAACACTGTTTGGGGTCTCTTGCCGGGATAATCCAAGAAAGGGTTATTGAAGTTCCCAAACATTGGGAATCCAGCGGGATGTTATTCTCATTTATTTCCCATGGGCAAAATATGGCAAAATTAGATCTGGTGAAACTTTACAGTGGCTCCTTTTGGCTGGGCATCAGGCAAACACCCTAGGCCTGCAGCTGGAGCGGTGGCGATGGAGAGAGAGAGAGATAGAGATAGAGAGAGAGGGGAAACCTTACGTGTTTTTGTCCGTTTAATAACCATGGTTACATGGTACAGATACCCTCAGTTGGGTATATTTTATAAACCGTTATAAAACACACACACATATCATATACATATCCAACAGACACAGAACACTAACCACTGTTGGTGGTTTCCACGTATGTTTCCACATGTTTCAACTGCTGTGAATTCAACTCTGCTTGGATGTCTAAGGTGGCTTGAAGTGAAGGTTTCCGACGTCTCGGAGAAACCCGTTGAGAAAGGCCCACCTGGGACGTCCCGGTGGCAACGGTCCAATTTTGGGGTTCCGATATATCAGACCCACCAAAACCATGGAACAGATTCCATGGATTTCCATGGGGGATTTGAGAATGGCCATGTTTGATTGAAGGCATTCCTTGCATTTCGTGTGGGTTGATAATTTTGAGATTGAACCACACCGATTGTCTTTGATCGAGACCTGGGCCGCAAAGTAGGTTGATATGTACAGATGAGGCATCATGATGCGGAATTAGATGGTGATGTTTCAGGCTCTTGGTTCATGTTTTTTTTTGGCAAAATGAAAGCCTTTGAAATGCTGAGTGGAGGGAAGCCCCTGCAGCCTGCATGGACAAAAATGGTCGCCCAGAGATGATTTCCCATGTGGAAATGCATCAAATTTCAAATTTAAGGATCTACAAATTTTGATGTACATCGATAGGGATTGGCTTAGATTGAAAATCCTGAAGGCCTTGAGGTTTCTATCTCATGGTCCGAATGTTTTTTGAGTGTCGCACGCAGCATGGGCGTTTAACTTATGTTCAAGGAGAGCACAGCGTAATTGGGCAAACTCATAAAACTTTTGCATGCGTTAAACCCCGTGCTGACCCTGACCTTTTCTGAAAACATTTGGGCATATCTAGAAACGTCCAGATTTTAAAATATACAATAATCGGCATTGACTTGTCCTTCTCTTTGTCCACTGCCCAACTGTACTCACGCCCACAGGCTGCTTCAAGGCTTCTCTCCCCGATGCCATTCCATCTTTTGAAGCAGGGGAGTGCCCGCGAGCAAAGCCGTACAAGGTGGCAGAGGATGAGGTAGGCTCGGCAGAGTATTGGCCAGTGGCCTATTTTCATCACTATGACAAAAAAAATGATCGAGGGGAAAATTGCAGCTGATCCTTCAGTTTGGTTTGCTGAACTTTCAGTGTCCCACTTGGATGCTTTTGGTATATCTGAACGCATATGTTTTCACTTGCTTCCATTTGGACATGGCCTGAAGTTGGATAAGACAAGGGATTATTTAATATTTGATGATTTTGATGCCATGTTCAAACTATGTTTTTCTCGAAGTCAAGAGTTGATGCATTCCCATCCGTGAAGTTCGGCTCCTTGGAGGTGAAGCAAACTCCAACCCCACCAGTTTCGCAAGTGGGCAGTGATGCGGCAGAAGACGCCTATCGCCTCCTCTTGTCCACGCTTGGCATTGAGGAATCCTCAAGGCATGAGCTGGAAAAGACCCCTGCCAGAGCTGCAAAGGCGTTTAGGGAGATGACAATAGGGCTGCAGGTGGAGTATCCTTTGCGGCTGGGCCGGTTCTGATATTTTCCACCCCTGTTGGGGTGATGGGGTGATGATGCCCAGGGACCAGGTTTTTTTCTCGGACGGGTTGAAGCCACCAAAATCCAGATGATGGACCCCGATTTGGGTTCTTTTAATCTGCCAAACTGCTTTGATGTGGGCTTGAGGTATGACATGGCACATTCACACCATGTACCGAGGTCAGTGGCTGGGGATGCAGTCTTTGATGTAGATGGAGCGCATGATCTCGTTGCGGTGAGGGAGATTCCCTTTCACTCACTTTGTGAGCACCTTGAGTTTGCGGAAGTTTACGGCAACCCCCAAAAAAGATAGCAAAACCTAGAAAAACAAAAGGGAACAACGCCTTGACACGGGCGTGGTTTTTTCATCATTGGGGTTGTGGATTTGGAATCAGGAATGAGCAAAATAGTTTGTATTTTTCCATGATTTATGTTTCTTTATTAATATTATTTATTTATTATTGTTATCACCAAGATCGCACATTATTCAAAAAAAAACTTTGCAATCCACATTTGCCTTCAAAGCTCTCATATTTTCTACGGCCCTGCACATATTTATGTTGATGTTGGAAACGGAACTGCCATTTTGGCCAACAATGTTAAAGTCGTCAGCAACGTTATTGCGCCCCCACCACCACCCTGTTGAGCATGCGCGAGCATGTGCAACATGTCAACAACAGCAACAAGTTATATGGACTCTTGTGCCCAACAGTCTTAAAGTTGTCAGGAACGTTATTACACCCGCCCCCCACACCCCCACACACAACCCCCTGTTGAGCATAAGCGACAATGCAAGATATCAAGAATGGCAACAAGTTACATAGACCCGTGTGGCCAACAGTCTTAAAGTCGTCAGGAGTGTTATTACACCCCCCACCTACTCCCCTTGAGCAGAAGCGAGCATGTGCAACATCCATGTCAACAACGGCAACAAGTGAAATGCTCAAAAAGGAGCACGCAGCAGTCACATGGAAAAACAGCAGCCCGCCTCGAGGCGTTGGCCCCAAAAGCAACATGCTACTGAAAAAGTCACAAGCTTCTTTTCTACTTGTTTTGTGGTTGCTCTACTGTATTTGCCTATTTTTTTCCCATGGGGTCACCAGAAAACTATTGGGTTGGTCTTCATGATCTTCATGCTGTCTTCGGTCTTCGGGCTCTGCCAAGGCATCATTTGCTGCCCTTCGCGGGCACCGCACACATTGCCTACTTTCCCAATGGCCGAGTCCTGGGTTTGTCGAAATTCGCGCGCCTCTTGGAAGTCTTTGCACGTCGACTTCAGCTTCAAGAACGGCTGGGGCATCAATTGGCTGAAGCTTTGGTGGAGCCGCTGGGCAAAGCTTTGGGGTGGCCAAAGGGGACCCTTAGGAGGTGGAATGTGGAAGGCTATGTGTTACTTTATTGTACCCCTGTGCCAACATGTAGCTTTTTGATGCTTTTTGATCCTTTTTGTAGAATCAAAAATAATGTTAAACATCAGGAAACCAATGGTGTGGGGATGTCAAATTTTACCGAAACTCGTCCCGGCCAAGGTTGTTGGGTCCTAAAGCAGTTGCCGTGAGTCTGGAGGCCTACCACACCTGCATGAGCCATCGTGGAGCAGGGGTGCCATCCAGGACTCGAACCATTGCTTTGCGAGGCGGGGGTTAGGATAGGATGATTGGGTGCCACCTTGCAACACTCAGCAATTGTCGATTTCGGAATGCTCCAGCTCACATACCCTCTGGTCAACGTTTACATAACTATGGAAAATCAATGAAAATCATGAAAATCACCCTTTTTCATGGGTAAATCCACTATTTCTATGGCCATTTTCAATAGCACCCAAGTGCCGAATTTTGATACTTGGGATCTTCCCCTTTACGCCATGGGTGCCATGGAGGTCTCCAAAAGGATGATCCCTTCATCCGGGAACAGCTCTTGAGCGGTGTGAGCCGCTGACGTGCTGACGTTGAGCCCAGCATAGCCCAGCGAGATCAGCCAAGGTGCTGAGATTTTTATGTTTTTTGCATGTTTTAAAGGTTTTTGCATCCCCGTTCGAATTTCAACCACAGAATGGGAGGCCTTGTGCTCCGTATAAAGGGCATTTCCGGGCTTAAATTAAGATGGCAAAAACCGGGTTGGGCCAGGCATTTTGTAGCCACAGCTTGGGAATTGCATTTTATAAGCTTTCAATGTTTCGGTAGTTGAAAGACCTTTAAAAATCGAAAGTCATGTTGTAGCAAGGGAATTTGCCCATCGGAAGATAACATATAAAAACCATTAAAAACCCAATCTCATTTTGTGGCAAGGGAAGATGAGGCGCGTGATGTGCAGCAAGTGGTGGGAACATGCTGAGCCAGCAGTGAAACACATATCCTTTCCAATCGTCATTTTGTACTGTTCAAGTGTTCCCTTCAAGTAACATAATATAGTAATATATAATAATATCATATAAAAACTAATCTTCATTTTGTAGTGGTGGGGTGTCCCCTTTAAGTAATTTGATGATAAATCCAATCTTCATTTTGTAGTAGTGGAGTTTCTCCTTCAAGTAACCTCATGATAAAAAAAATCTTCATTTTGTAGCAGTATCATGTTGTCGTTTTCCGTAACTCTCTGGAGGTTGAGAACCATCGTATAATGGCTGAGGTTAGGAACTTTTGCAATGCCTACAAACTGACGGGTCTTGAACCCATAGGTGAAATCCAAACCGGTATGTTTTTGCATGTTTTTGCCGAAAGGAGTGTAATATGCATTAAATTATATTGTATGATTTTGTATGATGAACCGCTATGTTTTCGAGTTTGGTCTTAGTCATCACTGAACAGGTGACTTTTAAAAACTTTCTGTTTTGTATGGAAATTACACTGGCTCAGGGCGATCCCTTCTCTTCTTTCCTTTCCCCCTCACGTTACACTAGTTTCGAAATGTCTCATATGGCCCCCCAAAATGGAGAATACTATACCATTGTGTTCGGGTTGTAGTGAATGTTGGGAGGAAGGGATACGTTGTCCCGAAAGCGGCTAACTGCATGTTCACCGTCGGAAAAAGAGAACTGCGACGCTCAGAGCTACACCGATGAGCATACTTTAGTTATTTTAGTTTGCCTGGACACTAAAATGAAATTGCTGAATTCGCGGTCTTTCAATTCACTTCATGTTCAAAGTGCTCACTGGGCAACCACACAAAAGATAATTAAAACAAAAAGCCACAATTAAGCGGAACGTCTTAAAGAGAGAGAGAAGGTCTAAAATCAGATCCAGTAACGACCGACAGACACGTATGGTAGAAACATTGGTCCCAAAGGAAGAATGACTGCACATCTTATCCCGCTTAAAAGTCACCAGGTCACCATGATGGTATTTGATTGTGATTATTGATTATCCATGATTATCTCATAGTATCCCCATGTTTGGTGATATATTTTTTTACATAATATTATATATATATATATGATATATCCAGAACTACCATGGTCAAAACATGGTTCGTTGTGCCGTAAAAAAGTTGCCATGCCGGGATTTATAGTGCAATTTCATGCCATTCCTAACCTAAACTCTTTGAGAACGCGATGGATAGAGAGAGAGAGAGATTAGCTTAGGAATCCCGTTCATGGTGGCATGACCATTCCCCACGTGCCAACTAACTTGGCCATGGCAAACCACCGCAGCCATTGGCCCGTGGCGCCCCTCATCGCGCCGCTATGGCGGAGCCTGAGCCCTCCAAGGGCAAAAGGTGGGTCATCGCCCTGGAGTGTCCTGACGGATGCCCCATCCCTCCTGGATAAGCAATTTCTTGGATGAAACTAGCGCTAGATTTGACTAAAATCGGTAGTACAAAGTATAAGCCGTAAAAATATTGGTGGTTTATATTCTAGCTTTGCTAACATTAATGGGTTATTTATCTAAACCAAAAGAGCAGTTAGTTCCAGCGCCGTGTTGATTGAAGATTGGTTCTGGGGTGAAATCTGCCCTCTATATCTGGATGATGACAGTCGATGAGCTGGGGAAAGCCCTTCCCCCTACCACCCCGCCAGAAACCATGGTTTTTTGTAGGGGATTTTACACATATTTGGGACCATTCACGGGGTGTTTAAATATTGGACCCCCCACAGAACTGAACCTTTTCCAGTCGTTTGTGGTCGGATGTCTAGTCCAGTTGCTCACCAATTAAGGGTCCCCCCACGAAGATGGAACAGTAAATTGATCAAATATACAAACATGAGCTATTTCACATTATTTCACTTTTTGAGGACCCCCATATAAAGATTAGCTGGGGCATCCATATCCCCAATGTGTCCCACTACTGGTTTGTAACGGACCAACTTCCGGGAATGCTGGATGCTTTGCAGGAAAGGGGATTGATAGATCCATCATGATCCATGATATTTTCACAAGGATTGGTGTTTGTCAACCCCAAGGATTTTCCGGAGGGCCCCTAGCCTTAGTTGTGTCATGTTTGGATTTTTGTCCCTTAGATTTCTGTGGAACCATGTGGGCAACGTTGATGTCTTTGGTTGCCTTTTGTTGTATTTTTGGGACCCAGGTTGGGGTAGCATGTCTATTTGCATTTGTCTATAAGGACATGGGCGGTTGCACTACTCTGACACTACCCTAAAAGGGGCTTGTGTGGGGACCTGATTGGTTTCTCTATGATATCTACAACTCACCATGGCTAAATTCATCTAAATTCATTAAACCCCCAAGTTCACGACTACGTAACCATGCCCATACAAGTTGAAGAAAGGTATCACAGGGTACCATGTGTAATTTTATGTGTTCCACACCATGTTCCACAGAGATATTTTGCTCACTTGGGCACTTCGCATGTTTCCTAACCCTGCCCCCCAACCAAGCTTCGACCTTCCCAGGTTAGAGGGCCTGAAATTTTCGGCTGCCCACTTCGTAGCCTTCCATGGTTTTCGCGAGCCTATGCACGGGCACAACTACACAGTAGGCGCCCGGATCGGTGCCCGACAGCTGCAGCCCGATGGCTATGTCGTTGACTTCGGGGATGTGAAGAAGGTGTTGAGGCAGATTTGCAAGAGGCGGCCATGGCGGCCATGGTTTATGTCCCTGGATTCACACACCCCGGTTGATTGATTGGTAGGAACGCCAGTGGTAATCTTCTAATAAAAAGATGCTCCCGCACAATTTGACAGCCTCGGGCCTAGGGGGTTATTCATCCGGATTATCATTTTCGTTGGCTCATAAAGTAGTGGATTGTGTACGCATTTGATCCGTAATTTTGATTGGCTTTTGGGAGAAGTGGTTTGGTTGGCGGCTTGAAGTAGCTGAGTGGTTGGAGGGGGAACAAAACATGAGAGACACGAGTCAATTTATCGCATGATGCATGGTTAGCCGCAGGCTCAGGTATAGATAAGATTGGCATTTCATTCCTCATTATGCCTTTTGGGTCTCTGAAGGAATGGGCGGAAAGGTCAATGTTACGGTGATTCCAGTGGTCTTGGGCAGGCTGAATCAGCGCACCTTATTGCCAGCTCGGAGTGATGTATTGACACTGCAGCAGCTCAATGACTTACAGTTGGAGGTGCAGTGCCAGGGAGGAGCGACTTGGAGACCAAGGGAAGGCCATGAACGCCCGGCCAATTTTTACGCACATGGGTTTTCTACTGCCATCAAGATGGGTCAAAATGGAGTACACACACACATATATATATATCATAGTGATTCATAGTGATTAGGAGAGATAATGAATCATGCGATACAATGAAATATTAATATGAAATATGTCAATGGTTGTCAATGTATGGTTGACTTTTTAGTATACCACATTATTGAACGGACCTGAAAAAACAAACAACCCATTGCGCAACAGGCACAGCCTTCACCCTAATGGCCCCAATGTTGGATGTACCCTTTGGTAAACATACACAAACTATGGAAAGTCATCATTTTTAATGGGTAAATCAGCTGTTTCTATGGGCCATGTTCAATAGCAAACTGTTAAATTACCAGAGGGTACCAACCTCTAGTTCAGTATTGGATTCATTTGATGTGCCTGGGACCCTGGGACACAGACATTCGAAGGAAGAAATTCGAAGTCACTGCCCTGCAGTGGCCCACTTCAAACATAGACACATTTCAAAAAGGTTGATGCTTACCATAGCTGTTGCCGTCGAAAATGTCTTGATCCTTCCTGGAACATTTGGGTGCCTATGTAAATGATTTTTAGACATTTTAGATAAGTTTTTTTTTGAATGAGCGGAAACCAAGAACCAGGGGCAATGCCCAGCTTCCACATCTCATTCACTCAAAGCTTGCAGGGAAGCTCCGTTTTTTTGCACATGCCTATCGTATGTGCAGTTCGTAGACGTATCTTAGGGGACAGCTCTGATACTGCTGACATAGCCACAGTGCGTTTCAAGAATTTGCTTGGCGCACAGACCCCAAGGCCCAGGCTTGTGACGCTGGCGCCAATTTGCCCAACACATGCCCACACTGGCTCACAGGCGTCAGTCATGCAAGACTTTTAAAACCTTTACCAAGCTGGGTTGCGACAGAAAATTATCGGCTTGTTTTGAATCATCAAGATCTAAGTCATCTAAGTCTACAAAACGAGAAAAGCGCCCCTTCGGCAATGAGGTGAAGTTTGTCCTTCCGGCGGCGGATTGCCTGCTGCTTCCCATTGTGCACAGTACCGCGGAAGAGTTGGCGGAATATATCGCCTTGGAAGTGGTGCAACAGCTGGGACACCAGCTGAGAAGCCGACTGTGCCAATGGTTAGAGGTCTCTGTCTCTGAAAGGCCTGGCCAGACTGGTCATTCGGCTGGACGGGAGAGCTGGGTGGATGATTCATGATGGATGCAAATGGAAGTAAACGGAGATAAATGGAGGTAAATGAAGGTAAACATGAGTATATCAGTATATCTAAATGATGGGACTCATCATAAACTCCCTGCCCCCTGATATGAAACGCCCCTCCCAATCGAAACAGTTGGTTTGAGTATCGGATCTACCCATTTAGGGAGCCGTCTAAGGAAACTGGTTCAGGTATGGCACGGGTCCAAAATTAGGTACTCCTACCTTCCAAAAATGCGATGGTGACGGTACTAGATAGGACAAATTACCAACCTGTTGTGGGTTGGAATCATCAATGGTGCTCGCTTCTGTGAGCTGTCACCTGTAAATGGACGAAGTTTTGTGATGCGATTGGACAGAAACAAGTCATCTTTGAGTAGTGGCTTCAAGTTTTTTCCTGACACTCAAGATGTTGGTTGCGAGATGTAATATGAAAGATGGAGTATAGCAACATGTAAAGTAGATTGGCATGTTTTTCCGTATTCCATGCCATGCCTCAATAAATGGGATGATGATCCCCAAGTGACCGTCATACTTTCAGGGGGTTGGCCAAACCACCAGCCAGCTATGAGTTTGATCATGTTTTACCCCTCACATTGTTTCCCCCAAGAGAAGTCAATTGACTTCACCCTTGGATGAAGAGATGGGATTTGCTTCATCACCAACTGAGGCTGCTTTACAATACCCCTCGCAGAAGCAGCTTCGTTCATTCACGTCCGGGGGTCTCCAACTCCCAGGCCTTGCATGGTGCCTGTGTCAGGCTTTGATCCTATGGATCAGGCTGGGTTTTTCAGCCGTGATGCACGGCATTGCAAAAGAGAATTCTGGAGGTTGCATTCTTTGGCATTCTTTGATTATTCTTTGGAGGTTTGATCAAGTGATTTTGAGGTGAGACTTTTGCTGGCGAGTTCTGATGGGGAAGGGCACATCGAACCCAACATGACCCAACGGTGACCCAACGGTGACCCACTGCGAGGTACAGCTGATCCCCAGTCCACCAGTCTCCCAAGTCAGCAGTGATCCAGCAGAAGATGCCTATCGTCTTCTGTTGTCTACGCTGGGCATTGCTGAATCCTCACGGCATGAGCTGGACAAGACTCCCGCCAGAGCTGCGAAAGCCTTCCGGGAGATGACGGCAGGGCCGCGGGTAGAAGATCCGCTGTGGCTGGGCAGTTGGCTTAGAAGATACCCTCTGGTCATTAAACATGGCAATGGAGAAGACTCAATTTTTTAGATGATTTTCCATGATTTTCCCATATTTATTTTATCCCTGAAGAGCACCATTTTGAGGCATTTCCCGGCCAGCCATGTTTGATTACCGAAGGGTAAGATTGAACAAGTATTGGCTGCAGTTGCCACACCTTGAACTTGCTGGGCTTTGTTTTTTTTGGGGGGTGGAAAACTTGATATGTTGTGTTTTTCCTCTTTTGGCATGATTAACACAAGTGACCAATGCATTTGCTGATGAAAAACGTAATGATTATGTTCATGGGCAACGCTAAACCCCAAACCCTAAACCTCATGATACTGGTAGGATATGTTAACCTTGGTAGCGCTGTTGTGTCGTCGTCGTCATCATCATCATCATCGTCATCATCATCGTCATTCTTCATCGTCATCGTCATCGCGGTCGACCGCAAGCCCTAAAGCCTTAACCCTAAGCCTCATGTAAATGCATCCTAATGCCGTTAGTGTACTGTTGCACCTCTAGAACAGATGTGGCGCTTGGGCAAACCTTGGTCTGTGTGTAAACTTATTCAAGGGTGCAATTGGAATGCAAGCAAATCATCCAAACCAAGCGCTACTTTCTCCATTTCTGTTGCTGGTTATCACCCTGACTTTGCTGACTTCGACACCCAAGGTCAGTGGTTGGGGATGCCGTGTTCGAGGTCGATGGAGCTTATGATCTCGTAGCTGTGAGGGATATTCCCTTTCACTCGCTTTGCGAGCACCATTTGTTGCCCTTTGCGGGCACTGCACCTGGGTCATTTTTCATCCCTGGAATGATCGGGAATGTTAGGACCCTAGAGGTACCAGGTACTGAATCATATAAAGGATTATAAAGGCATAGAAGTTGGGGGTACATCTAGTCTATGCCCTGACATTGAGCCCTGAATTACTGTAGATACTATTATAATATGTAGGCCTTTTGTATGGTAGATACCTCCAATAAATTGGTACCGTTATGGCGAGATGATCCCCATTGACTTTCCCATTGGTGAAACCTTAACACCAGGCACACATCGCCTACTTTCCCAATGGTCGGGTCCTGGGCTTGTCGAAATTCGCGCGACTACTGGAAGTCTTTGCGCGAAGACTTCAGCTGCAAGAACGGCTGGGGCACCAGCTGGCGGAGGCTCTGAACCAGCTTCTTGACGGAGGGAGGGCTACATTGTCATAATATATTGTTGGACGGTGTGCAATGCTGTATGCATATGTAATTGATTGTAATTGTATAATTATGTGTATATATATAT
>Ga0126342_10002021_pt1 | contig 30605 bp, 29 predicted proteins | sample Cyp1metagenome_FD_92528 | JGI IMG/M metagenome (GOLD analysis project Ga0126342, IMG submission 92528) | Coral microbial communities from Lord Howe Island, Old Settlement Bay, Australia - Cyphastrea 1 metagenome | ecosystem: Host-associated > Invertebrates > Cnidaria > Coral ...
TAATATATAATATAATATAATATAACATAATATAATATAATATAACATAATATAATATAATATAATATAATATATAATATAATATAAAAGAATATGATTTGATATGATATAATACAATATATAATATATAATATAACAAATAATATAATATATAATATAATATATTATATAATATATAATATAATATATAATATAATATATAATATATAATATTTAATATTTAATATATAATATATAATATAATATATAATATAATAATTAATATAATAATTAATATAATATATAACATATATACATATTGATTTGATATTGATATTGATTTGCATGTTAGTTATGTTCACATTTGCGCTGCCTTGGGTGGCCCTGCGAGATTCCTAAGAAGGCTCTAGGATATGAGCAGAGCGAACATTGCGGCAGATGACCAACACCAACACCACCTGGGAGCCAAGTCGGATCGGACCACCATTCAGCTCACAATTTCTTGGGGACTTAGACGTTGCACAGCAAGTTGTGAAGGGAACTTCTCTATCGTCTAGTTTAGAGACCCCTGACATTTGCTGACAGATGCTCACATGCCCACACATGAACATGCATATACGCAAGACTCTCAGTATCTCAGTATTTTGCAGGAATGGATGTAAATGGTATTGCTTTGAATCAAAGTCACATATGGCCAGGCCATGTTAGGCCTTAGCACTGAGAAGGTTCGCCATGACGTGATGCCGTGACGCCATGCAAAAAGCAAGAGCAGAACTCAGCAAACTGGAGACTGTGACTCGCAGCCTCGTCTCCTGCATCGAATGTCCCATTTGCCGCTTGCCCGGATTAATGATTGCAATTGACTCGATATAATTTGATTCAACCATATTCAACCGTGTTGAGTTGGTATAGGTTGGTATGCAGATAGGATATGATAGGATCAGGTCAACTTGGGATGATGTTTGATTAATTTTGATTGGGCCTAGCAGCGGTGGGACGATCCATGATGATCCATGACAAATTGAGGTATGGAAACCATGACGGAGGCTGCAAGCGGTTGTTGCAACTTGGCTTTTTGCTCCCGGCGAGTTTGGGGAGGAGAGAAAGTCCTGTTCAGTCGCAGCCTGTGTAGTCATTGTGTTTGAATGTGCCTGAGGCATTTCAGGACAATAGAGATTCAGTGGCCAAGAAATGGATGAATGATCCTTCCATGATGGTCAGTACCAGTCTGTTTGATTCCGTTTGCCCGCGGGGCGTGTTACTGCAAGAGTTAAAACATGTTATATAAACATTTTGGCTGGACCAGATTTTTCGTGTGTGGATCGTTTCTAATGAGAAACACATTTTTACGCATGCTATCACATTAATTCTTTTATTCTGGTAAGCAGCCAGGCCAGAAAGTACAAGTTTTGATTTCTTCTCCTACAGTTCTTGGAACGTAGGACAGGCACAATTTTCTTGGCCGGCTTACGTGTTGGTCACAATATCTACGATCATCATCATTACCCGTGGTCCCGAGGTCTCTTCTGAGAAGATTCTGCTATAACTATAACAAACATACTTTCACCACTTTCTTTAGCCCATATGTCACTAATTCAATTCTGTGACGATTATCTTAGGAAATGTGGAGCCTTTCCCCTTCCTTTTCTATGCCTCCGAGTTGGTAAAACTGGTAAACTGGCTGTCGTCTTTAGACACCTTCGCAAACAAAACCGACTTATTATATGACTCAAATTGCTCATTACATTGATCCAGCTGACACAGACGGCAAAGAGACTGGCTTGACATGTTCGAAAAGGGGGTATCCTTTGCATCAAATGCTTTCACAGGTAATTTGTCTTCAATGCATTCACGTGTCTCCTGCATGGCACAATGGAAGGAAGTGACGAAAGACATCAACAGACAGATCAGCGTCTGACAATCAGCTGACGTCCGGTGACGGATGTCGCCCTGATCCAAAGAGGCTACTTATTGGTATTTGGTATTTTAATGACTTTAATGATAATGTATTATTTTGATTCCAGTTGCGTTTGTCAAACATTTCAGCATTCTGGACAAATATAAGGCGGTCATTGCTTCTGCATCGGATGCTTTGGATGTTCGTTGACATCCTCCTTCAGCTGCCCTACTTGCAGAGAGCCACTTGGCATTGCAATCGTCCTGAGAGTTGAACGATTTTTGATGTACATAGATGATCATAGATGTACATAGTACATTTTGTGATGTACGTTACATGATGATCATGTTTCTCTATATTTCTGTGACTTTCACTCTCAATGCTAGGGTTGTTTATTTAGTATGCCGCATGCCTACTCCGTCTGGTTTGCCAGGCCAGTCAAGGGCCTTGTGCGTCAGCCGCTTTGCCTAAACTGTTGGGAATGTGCAGCATGGGGAGGCGGTGGAACATAGAACTGCTAAGCTATGCTAAGCTGCTATCGTTCCTCCGTGACATTGGTCGCCACTAGTATCTTGGGTCCAGGTGTGCTAGGGCAAAAGGGTACAAGTTTGGCAGCACGCTGAGGCTGCAGATGTGAAAACATAATACAAGACATGATTGAGAGAGAGAGAGAGAGAGAGTAGGGAGAGATACAATATGTATATGGCACTATACATGAGACTGAATAGTTTCTTTTTGGCACAAGCACATGCACAGGCACATGCACAAGCACATGCACACACAGACAGAATGTAATAATGGTGTTTACTGTACATTATCATTATCTTTTATGGATTTTCATGGATGTGAAGGCAGTGGTCTCCATTCTAGGTCTTTCGATCTGACCACAGAATTTGAATGCATGCCCATGAGGTTTGCAGTTGAGCAGATAGCAGCACACATCCCGCTGCTAAAGGACAGGCATCATTGCCTGTGAGTTTTGGCCTGCTTTTGATCTTCAGAGCTGTACGGAACAGGTGTTATTGGAAGTGGAATATTGCCAACAGCACTACTGCAATTTGATTTAGGTTACAATGGTGACTGTAACAAGAAATTGTCTACACTGAACAGTTCAAACTGAGAAGATCATGAGGGATCGTGCCGCACAGTGATCCTAGCTACACTACGATTGCTCATAAAAGGAACAGTAAGTGGGCCAACCGCCTACCACGATCAAACGTCTTCATCAGCGACGCAGCTGATAATTTAAATTCAGGGCTCACGGGTGGGTGCTCAAACACTGAACACCACCGACGCCGCGGCCCTCCGCTCAACCAATCCGTTTTGCTAATCGCGCAACCAAACCGTCACGCCAAACCGCTAGTGGCCAGCTAGCGCTCCTGCCATGAATCCACATGACAGGCAACAGAGACCAAGTAATCCCACATATAAGCAAGAGACTCTGTCTCCACACAAATGTGTCCACATGACAGGCACTAAACATCATGCAAAATTACATGACAAGAGACCTGTTTGTGCAGCAGTCCCAAGTGTGCACATGAGAAGTACATCATGAAAACCTAGATCTTACCTCCAGTCTTATGAATCCATGGAGTTCACACTGCTCACACCGTGCAACATCATGACAAACCCACACCTAGATCACCAGGTCACCAGGTCACTCCTCCACAATGGTTCAGCGTAGAATGAGGATTACAGTACTTCCTAAAGCAACCGGGCCGGGCATCCCCCTACAACACTCAACCTTCATTTGGGCGCTACCTAGCTACTGGATCCCACTACTCGCCCCTGCGTGTCGACCTGCCTGCATCACCGCGTCATAAGAACTCCTGTCAGTCGTGGTCAGCCCAAACCTACATGTGTCTGCGAGATGTGGGGTGGCAGAGGGAAAGATTTGATGAGATGTGTAATCAATATGTGTAACATCTGTATAGATGTATATAAAACCTCTCCTTTTTCTTTTTTTCTTTCCTTCTTGTTTTCATTGTCATCGGTTTCAATGGTTTTGTATATTTGCAGGGCAGGGGGTGCCAGGGATCATTGCAAGTCTGGCACTAACAAAGACACTTTGCCTTGATCTGTGATATCAGAAAGGGACGCCTTTCTGACGTACCTGCCAATCCATATTTTATTTCTGCAATGGCCAGGGGCTAAAGCCGAGAAACCCAACAACAATTAGTTTCTTTTCGATATTTGTTCATACATGGTCCACGTGGTATTTTCCGAGATGGCAAAGGGCTGAGCCGAGAACCCTGACATGGTTATTTATTTGACGTTTTGGAATCTGGTTTTGTCTGCGCTCGATATTTTCGGATGACCTTCATTATATTCGCGAAGTACCACCAGGAGATCTACTTTAGGTCAATTTTCTAGTCTTGTTGCATGTGAAAAGGACTCAGTTCCTGATGGATCACTTAAAAGATCCAATTTTGTCTAGTGTGCGTGTGTGTGTGTGTCCATACCTACAATAGGTGACCATATATGAGGGTTCTGGAGTCGAGCTGGGCAATGGCCAGCAGGACATTGCTCTTCAGTTTGGCGTCCACTTGGCCCAAAGAGAAATGGATTTGGATGCACGTAGGTGGGATCAATTCTGCTCTTTTTGGGAAGGGCTCTTTCAAAATTGAAATGAGGCAGGCTGAACTGCGGACCTTCAATCTGAAAGATACCATTTTGAAACGATGGCTTCATATATGATAACCCCTTGGCTGTGCAGAAATCTATAAAAATCTAGTGGTAGAACTCTACGCAGAGGCGTTTGGCAGAAGTCGAAGCAGAGCTGCAAAAGGAAAGGTGTCGTCACTTGGCGGAAAGGTGTCGTCACCGCAACGGAAGCGATACTAAGATTGGGAGCGTGTGTCTGGAGGCCTGAAACATGTATATGCACGATCAGAGACAGTCTTTCTGTCCATTGGCCATTGTCAGCCCCTGGGAACAATTGCACATTCAACCCGTGCTCCATCCCCGCCTAGAACCACACGTAATCAAGTACTTAATCAGGATGCAAAGAGTTGCAGTTGAACTGTGTAAAAATGGTGTTCGAATGACTCAGCTCAAGTTCCCACCAGCTCAAATTTGGGTGTGTCATTTTTACTGTTCCGAGCCGAGTTGCCGTAGCTGTTTCAAGCCTTCACTGGCGCACACATGAGATCCAAGTTCCTCATAGTGCAGTGCAGCACATCTTTTCCCCGATCCTGCAATGCTTTGTTTGGTGACAGAATCAAAGATTTTGATCTTTGATGTGTTGATATGTGTCAGTTTAGATATTACATTCCCATACATTCCCTGCTTGCTGTCGCTAGCGAATGGCGCAGCCTACACGGATGCACAAGACCAGAAGACAAATAAGACAAGCTTGGAGGGGGAATCCGATTCGTCGCTGGACCCACATCCTTTGGTCGCTTCTGACAGGGCTGGTTTTGTCAAGGGCTGCGTTTGTAAGCCCCATAGCAAGACATGCCGTTGGAGCTGGACCGGAAGATGTGAAAGATGTGGAAGTGATGCCGGTGCTGAGCCCGGAAGCCACTGTGGAAATCATTGGTGAAAACACGTCCGCACCTGTGCGCCTGTTGTACTCGCCAGGTGGGCTTGTCTCAAAAGCATTGACCCGACACAGTTTTTTTGAAGCGCTTGCGATTCCTTGCATTTCCTTATATCCAGATTGAGTGACCTTGGAGTTTTATGGTGTAAGTTGGGGACTACAAGTACAAGTAGGCAAGCGCCAGCATACCTTCAAAATTTGCTTTGGATGTAGATGCTCCTTTTGATTCCCGAAGGTGTTCAGTCCCTGCTCTCTTTGCTGAGCAAGTTGCAGAACACCACAGAAGAGACATCGGGTACCTGTTTGCAACTTGTTCTGTACAGAAATGCGTTGGAACTTTTGGGAGCATTTTTCCCCAGATGGTTCTACGAACGATTATGGTAGAAGTTGAATGTACCACCCAGGTACTCTAGGGATCTCTAAGGTGTATTTGAAGTGGTATTGATAGGCCACTGAGACACAAAGGCAAGCATTGCTGCGGAACATTCCAAAGGTGGTGGAAAATGTGAGCGAGCAAGAGATTCCCAGTGACCTGGAGGGAGACTTCGAAGAGGCCATGGGAATTGGGTTCTTCGGTGGGTCAAGCAATGATCATTGGGCTCCAGGAGTCCAGGTGCTTACCCTGCCCTGCGCATGGACGGCATAATGTGGCATACAGTACATACCAGCAGGAATAGCCTGGAATGAAACATAGTGATCTGCAGCTTCCTGATCATTCGCCAATATTTACCGCAGAGTATTTCTTGTGATTGTTTATCTAGCGTGCTGGCCCTCCCTGTGTAGGCCTTGCAAGCCCTACCTGAGATCACTACAAGCGGAGGGAACTTTGAAACGGATACAGCTGCAGGGCCATTTCTTCAAAAACTCAGCCGCTTACGTTTGGTCAAGCGGCTGCCAGAAATTGCTCAGCGCTTAGCGCCTTTTGAAGTCCTTTATCCCGATTCCCTTGCGAAGCAGAGTTGCTCGGCCGCCTCACATATCCACACATCCTTTGACCGCAGAGAATGAGAAGATGAAAACATGCTCCCTAATACAAAAGTTGCCAAAACTCAAACTGTCCTGAAAACCTGGAAGCATACAGTACAGCATACAGTATGAATCCATATTATGAAAGCGCTCATAGTATGGAAAATGCTGGACATGCTGTCAGTACAGCATGATAGCACCATGGACAAAAACACCGTGTCCCAAGTGGGGTCCCCCTGGCCGAAATTATCGGAACTTGCTGGCCACGTGATTGGCCAAGTGACATCAACGACCCATGCACCAAGATGCACCAAGATGCACCAAGATTCATGCACCAAGATGCACTAAGGCAAGATCGAAACTCAGGAGCTGAAGGAGGCCTTTGAAAAGGCTTCCGCCGAAGTTCGAGAAGCAGACCCTTCGAGCTGGTCTGTAGCGGAGTTTGAGGAGGCTGCAGAGCTTTTCGAGCGAAACCCTGTCTGTAAAGAGGTCGGAGATTCGGTGTCCAAGAACATTGAAGAAAGCTTAACCGACTCTCAACTATATAATATAAATTATGGATGATTATGGTTTCTTGCATGCGTTGCTTGCTCTTGTTGGGTTTTGTAGTTGTTCCATTTCTTTTCTTACTCTTACATTCCCCCTTAGATTTAATGATTTGGTTGGTGCCAAAACACTAGCCTTCATATTTGCTTCCTCGCATGCCTGAGGAGTTTTACGGGCAAACCACGACCTTTGCTTTGGGATTTCTGCTAGCTCAAATTCTCTTCTTTGGAGCCCTTGTGGCTGCATGCTGCGGGGCCTTTGGTGGTGGAGGTTCCAGCGATGCCCCTGTAGCAGATGTGGGGCTTCCTCTCTACACTTTAGGTGGTAAATTTAGCTGAGATGACTCGAGCGACTCGAACGCTACCGAACGATCTCGATGCCGAAAGACCCTGAAAGGGCGGCCACAGCACACACTATGCTCCTGCCAAGCTCGCACCACAGATGTCATAAAAACAGGTCCAAACCTGTGGAGGAAACCGGGGCAAACCCGCCAACCTATGCCACAGTCATGCTATGTCATGCAAGATGTGTTTCCTGTATAATTACATTTTTTTTTATCATTTTTTGTGTTACTGTATATATAGACTTATATATATATGATGATATGTGATATATGTACTAGCAGCCGCTTTTAGATGTTCTTAGTGGGTTTGGTTTGCACGGTTTACGTCCATTGGCTTTGAAGCGCGCACTTTGAATGCTGCTGGCTGCGGCCTTATCATTCCCTAACAAAATAATTCCCCACCTTTTGACAGCAAGGGACCAGCTATATAATTACAGTAGATCAATTTACTTCACTATGATTCAATGATTCATGATGATGGCTGCCATTCAGATAAATTTTGGATACGGGAAACACAACTCAGCTGATGCTGTTGGGTCCTGTTGGAAACAGAATCTTGCGCGCAGATGGATGCAGGTTACAAAGAGTTGGAGCATCGCTGGGAAGAGCAGCAGCTGCACATCCGCGAGCAAGCACAACAGATCCAGGACACCGAGTACCTTGGACTCCTTGGATCTAGCAAAAAAAAATGCTCGGGTTTGTGTCAGTTTGTGTGTGTGTGTTCTTACAGGAGCTGACAAAAAAATCAATGCGTGCCGTGTCCATATGTGCATATAATGGATATAGTATGACATAGTATGATCGATTGATCTGGCATGATCTAGCTTGTGAAGAGCATGAGGACCATTGACAAATTCTGACACATTGCAAGCATGGCGTGAGACGCCTCCGTACGCCTCCTGCCACATTAATCATTGTTCCAATGATCCTGCCCTGCCAGATGTCCAATGAGTCCAATGGCCTGAGGAAACGAATTCAGGAGATGCAGCAGCGCTGGGAAGTTGAAGCGCAAGAGGCGCATCGACAGCGCCTTGGTTTCAAATGAAACTTTACCGACTCCACCCTGGCTGCACGAGGCAGAAACCGGGCAAAAACCTTCACAACACACAAGCAATCACAAACATCCTGAAGTTTTCCACAGTTTTACACAAATTTCACTTGTCGTGATTCTTGGATATTCTTGGAAGGTATTTATTTGGCTGCCAGCTGCCTTAACAGTTTTGCATTTGTGGGGAAGGCAGTTGTTGATCCTTTCGCATCCTTTGGCCCCATGCCGTGACCTATGTGACCTTGATCAAAATTGACACTAAGGGCCCAACAGTTGCAAGAGGAGATGGCGTTTCTGCGCCAGGGTAGTCAGAGAACTGAGGCGCACAGGGGTTGCACACTTCTGCAGACGCCAGCCTAAGTCTGGTATACGGCGTACCCAGCATATTATTATTGTCATATTGTTGTATACATGTGGGTTCACAGTTGTCTCGTTTTTTTAAAAATATTTTCCGATTGTTGCATAGCTGCATACTTGATGTAGCGGTATCCTCAGGAGAGTGTGAATCATATCCCCCGCATTTGCATGCATTTGCGAGGAAACTATGCTCCCATCTAATTAATTAAACATGAACATGTTTGCTCCTACACTCTGGTAAAGTTTGGTGCTTTCTGCTCCGAAGTTAGAGAACAGTTTCCGATGTCCGTGCATGCTAGCTGTGGAAGGAGACGCTGCAAATGGCCAAACAGTTGGAGCACGCCGTAGTCAACATCATGGTGTCTTGGCAGTGGGTTCTGGAACAAAATGAAACAAGTCATGATGATAATGAACTCAGCCAAAGACACATAGGGCAATGATACCCATAATGGTAGGACCATAAGTGATGCTGTGACAGACTCGCGACAAATGTATCAAGAAATCCAATGCCATCTGGAATCTGGATAAGCTTTAAGCTTTCCTCCAAAGCATTCCAAAGTCCAAAGGCAATTTTCTCGATTTTCATTGTTTGACGCTTTGACGCTAGCCTGCTTTTGTGTCACAGGGTTCAGAACTCGATTTGCTCGTTGCATGGGAAGACACGGTTTGCAACACGATTAACCAAGCCTCAAGTCAGATTGACTTGCCTTGCTTTGCAATGCTTCATTCCAATGGTCCAAGGAGCACACCCATAGCATGATCAGGGCCATCATTGGATCTGGATGGCAGGAGTCCCTGTGATGTGCTGCTGCTGCTGCTGCTGCCCTAAGTGCTGCAAGTTTGGTAGTTTGACACTTGCCTCGTGGTGGCAGGAGCTGTGTTTGCCGCCTTCTGGCGAGAGGGTGCAACAGATGTTAGGCGCCTTTGTCACCCTGGGATACCCTGGGTACCGTTTTGCAATGACTCTTGAGATCTCTTGAGAGAAGCAATGGAGGATAATGGAGGTGAACAAGTGACATACAAGTGACTAATTCGTACAAGTTGGTGCTTGAACATCTTGAAATAGGTGGTGGCCGGCGAATCAAGTGAAGCAATCAGAGTCCAGTAATGTCCAGTACATTGATGAATTACAGGACCAACACTCCGCATCTTACGCGTACACACTCACAATGGATCACAATGACTTGTGATGTTTCACGGCATACCAGACTTGTTCTGCACAGACGCATGAAACACTATGAAACGGATTGAATACGGATGTTTTTGAGGGTGCTGTTGTATGCAGCATTCTTGAGAGTGTGGCAAAAGTCTAAGTGCGCTAATTTGTCATCTTTTTTCATCTTCATCCTCTTTCTACTTTCTTCAATTGTCAGCATTGTGTTGTCGTTCCCGTTGCTTTTTCTGAGATGCCGTGGTTGCAAACTTGTCCCCAAATGTGCTGTACACAGTGCACCGAGCTATGGTTGGATGAACTGTGATGAACTATGAGCGCCATGAGCGCTATGAGATTGTGTTGGCTGATTATGTGGCATTGTGTGACATTGTGCCCTGCACAGCGAACCTCGGAGGCCTCCTTCGAAACTCTGGCTTTGCTGAATTCGGAGTGGTGCGCGACTGCCTGCAAGACACGGGCCAGGAGTGCATGGGTTTGGGACTCAGACGCCCTCGGAGTACAGTATCTGATATGTGTCGAGTGATGTGTGCTGCTGCATCGATGGCATGAATGAACCAGCCTATAGTGGCATGAGAGTAAGAAGTTCTAAATTGGGCGCCCGTATGTGCATCTTCCCTTCCGCTCCAACGCGGGAACAAAACATAATATGGTACTGAAGTGCAAGAAATCCCCTGAGATTGTCTCAACTATGGTCAAGCATTTTCTTCAATCTGTATATAAATATATATAAATATACTTGGGAATGGCTCACATCTTTGTATCATAAAAATGGATTGCATGAGCAGGGGCGATTATAAAAGTCACTGTACATCATGCAGGTGATTGAATGTTTTTTGAAACAAATTAACATAATAAATAAGATGTCAATAAATATGTGATAATTATCATCGAATGTAGCCAGGATGGCCAGGCCATGGCTGAGATTGGCTGAGGCAACATGTCCTTGGGCATCTCCCCGGACCTGCGGTTTAAGCTGGAATACTACGGCTCCAAACAGCACGTCTTCAACGAGCTCGAATTAGAAGGCCCAAAAATCATCTCCGGAGATCATGGCAGGTCGAACCGTCGAACCATGTTGAACATTGAACCCGCCAACTGTTTGAGAGCCCATGACAAGCCCATGAGCCCAAGATTGCCATTGCCAGGATCTTGAGCCTTTCTACATTGTGCCATTGCAGGTACTGTACAGATTGATGGGGGTCAGCTGACCTTCCTCGTGGCAAGGTCATCATCTTCTCAGCATGACGGACAAGGTGCGGAGCATTCCAGTGTGGCTGAGACCAACAGTCTGGGTTCTTGATTTTGTGCTTGTGTAGCACCATTGTGCATGGAAATTGTCAGACATGGGTTACATGGGTTGTTTGTCTTGGGCTTCCATTCCTGATCCAAGTTTCCATGAATGACTTTGACAGAGCTCATGCCGACGCCGTCGACGCCCAGATTCTGAAGTGCAGAAGATGGCATTGCCACCGCTCCAGGGGTTGCTCTGCTGCCATGGGGCGAACACCTGGCAACTTGGCTTTCTGCATTCCATGATCCAGTGACATGAATCCAAGATATTGGGATAAAAATGGTAAAGGGCTACGAAGGAAGTGCCTCCCAGATCAAGAGTGTGGTCATGTAGAAATTGCCTATAACGATGACTATGACAACCCATCTCGCTGGTTTGCTCGGTTTGTTTTGGCCCCAGAGTCAGGATTGTGTTGCTGGACTTTAGCGCCTCTGCGCAGATCAGTTTCTGAGTTGCATATAGCCATATAGCGCAATATGGCGCATATGGCCATCAAGTCAAGTGGCATACTGCAACTCGTGGGTCATGGGACATGGGCCCAGATGCCAACGTCAGATCATGCAGCAGCGTCATCATGTCATAGCATGCCCAAGTTGCATGGATCGTCATGGCAGTTCTGCTTCCGAAGGGGCCTGGGAGTTGAGCTTAGGCATCTTCAATTCCACAGCTGCCTGATGCAGAATGGAGTTGGGCTGGGCTGGGCATATGATGGCATATGTGACCTGTAGATCAACATCACCAGCATTTGTCTATCAACATCCATCAGAGAATCTGCATCAAGGCACAAAGCCGTAGAGAGCAATCTGCAGTCTTCACCGATGCTTAGACTTGACACGGCTTGACTTGGACTTAGCACTTCTGAATTGGACGCGTTGGACGTTGTGGACCCTTTCCGCCAAGGACATCATCCTGTTGAAGGATCCTGAAAGGCTCTTTACCGGGTATCAAACTCTGACCTGGTGAAAAAGAGCTGCGGGCAATGCTGGGAACGATTCTCTGAAGCATCCTGCGAGGTGCTTAGTTCTGCTAGTGAGTGCTGAAAGACTGGATGTGCCCCGCTTGGGTGCTTGCAACTTTGCATGAGAGCATGCATTCTCACTTTACTGTAGATCCCTGTAGATACTGTAGCAGGGCGAAACCTTCATGTTGAGCTTACCGTTAGCATGAGGACAGTCCAATGTGAAAAATCCACGGGTTGTTATGGATGCTCATTTGTAGCGAAGGTTGAAAACAATGAATCATATGTAAATCATGTTTTTGCATGTTGGCGCACAGTTGGAAGGTGCCTTGCATCAGTGCCAGGCTTCGCTGTTTCCATCTGTTTCCCTGTCCCATGCTGTAGCCATTTTTTGTTTAGCTGGGCAAAGCACGCGGTTGTAGCCGCGTTGTTGTGGCACCTGGGCCAGGGCCGTTCACATTGACAGGCTGGTCACGTTTGGCCACTATTTGCTACTCTCTGGAACGTCGCAGATTCGCCATCCCAACAATAGAAACGCTGCCAGAGATCAGAGCAAGGTATGCTAGATCATGAGATGAAGATAATGAAGGCAAATGCGTCGAGTCTATACTATTTCTATCTATTATAATCATTTATAATCTATTATATCTATATTTCTATACTCTATGTTATCTATGCATCTCAATGTCTATCTCAATTTGTATCTCTATAGCCTGAAAGCAAATCATTCGTCGCGCATCCCGGGGCTCCATGCAGGCTCGAACATGGCGATGCAGGCGGTTTGGGGCCAAGCAGGAGCTGCCCTTGCGTCCAGATACTTACAAGACTTACAGTGGTTGTATCCGGCCACGTCATAACATTTCATAACATTTCATAACATTTCATAACGTTTCATATCATTTCATAACATTTCATAACATTTCTTTTGTAGTTTGTGCAGCATGTGCTTTACCAGAATCCACTCCATGCATCTCAACACAGGCTTGTTTAATATGTTTTTTTGATGTTTGTGGAAGTTTGTGACTGTTAAACATTGTTAAACCATCTCTTCGAGCTTGCCATTAATCGCAATAGGCAATAGTCCGATGAGTCCAGTAGCAAGCTATCCTCTGCTGACATCTGCTGACAGGTGGCATATTGCCCTGAAGTTGAATGATATATATGATATATATATATATCATCATCATCATATATATATATATCACTGTATCTTCTATAAGCTTCAGATACATGTCCATTGAAAGTTGGTCAGCGAAAGACGCCATTGGGACAAGTTCTGTGACTTTCTTGATTCTTGATGTTGCTTTGAGGTGCACATTGGGCACCATCAGCAGTTTGCATCTTAGAGGTGTTCGGATGAGTCAGAGACTGGCTTACTTGAATTCAATCACCTTGTTTCATGTGCGGTCATGTCTTGTAGATGCGTAAGTTGGTAAGGGTTTTGTAAGGATAGTTGCAAGGCAGAACAGAACCAGATTTTCAGCACTAAATGAAGTGGGTTCAAATCCCCAAAATAATGCTTAAGAGGGTGGCAGTCCACCCGTTGAGGGTGATGGAGTAGGTGACAGCTCATGTGGACAGTGGTGGGCATAAACGGACAGCAAGTCAGATGGTTGGAGGGGAAAAAATGAAGGGCCGATTGGTAAGATGATGTACAATACACTCCCCAACATTGCACACAGCATACTGATAATCACATGATCATGCCGGCGGTGAAGCCAAGGTTGTTGTCAAGTTGTAGATTTTAGTTGTAGTTGTAGGCGCAGCAGCAACTGCAGTAGAAGTAGCAATTAGTAGTGGTGGTGGTCGTGGTGGTGGTGGTGGTGGTTAAATATTGTATGTTGTTGTAGTGTTTGTAGTTGTAGCATGGTGTAGTATTTGTTGGTAGTCTTATTGCGATTGTTTTTGTCGTTGCTATTATTGTTCATTGTTCTTGTTGTTTTTTCCGTTTTGTTGTTATTCCGCAGTTATTCCCGTTGTTGCGCCGTATCTTGTTTTCCTTCTTTGTTGGATCACCCAAGTCCTACAGTTGTTTAAACGGCAGCATTCAGAGCATTCAAGTTCAAAAACGGATAATCAAGCAGACTCAATGAAGAAACAGTGCATAACAGTGCCAATGCCAAAGAATGTCCACTAGCAAAAGGCGGCAATAAAATCAATCTACGTTCAAAGTTCCGCGAATTTGGTGTGAGTAGTCGAAGTCTTACAGTGGTAGAAAGTGAGTGGTTCTTACTGTTACGGGTCTGGCCTCCATTGCACCTGAAGACGTTAGACTCAGACATCGTTAGACTCTCGTTACACTTCCTTCGAACCTTCACATCATGTTCAATCATGTTTTGATCAGTTTCCAGAATACGATGAATACGTTTCTCTTGAGATCTGTTGAGGCTCCACTTTCAGCACATGCAGCACGTGGCCGCACGACAGGCTGGTAGAAATGGCTTGCGGGGGGCCGACCGCGCAGAGGGATGATCAGGGGTGTGTAAGGATGCACGGAAAGCGAGGTACAGCCATGCGCAATTCTATTTCAAGATATTTCAAGTTGTTCTATACTTGTTTGACATTGTTTGACTTTGTTCCAAAGTCTTGAGTCTTAGAATGTCTCATAGGCAAGGTTGGAGGTACCCAGCAAGTGACCTTGCAAAACCGGATGTTTGTGCTTAGTTTATAATCGTTCTGTTCAGGGCTCAGTCTGAGATCATATTTGCAGGGAGCGCGTTTTCGTCGTGGCAGTGTCCCAGCACCTGCAGAGGTGGGGCCTCGTGAAAACACTAGGCATTGATCATAAACCAAAATTCAGAAAGTGATGTGTCACTGTGATTCACTGTGAACTTGATATGAACGTCAACACGATCAAGAGGACAATAAGAATTAATAAATACTAATAATAATGGATGATGGACATAGAATATCATATCATTTTGGAATCCTGAAATTAGATAAAATTAGGTGTTGCGCAAAGGCGTTGTGGTGGTTGCTGATGGTATGTAGTGAGGCCCAAAAGCAAGCGATGATCCAGTACCAGCAACAGCAGCAGGCACATGCATTTGAAGCTTGCTAGTTGTTTCTGGAACTTCGGCGGCGCCCATGCTGGGATACCATGGGATTTCAAATTGATCCAAGCTTTTGTTGGCACATACACACACAACATTCATATAGAATTGCATACGGTCTCTGTGTGTGTTTGTTTGTGTGTGTGTGCATCGATACGTTTCGGATTCACAAAGGTTCCCATCAATATCCGAGTTTGGCGCTTGCATTGGGATTCTACTAGTACACTCTGCAATATCCGCAATATCCTGAAATTGTGTGGGAAGCTTCCCAGGACAGTACTGTGTTAGATTTTGGGATGCTCACTAGAGTGCCACGGCTTCGACCCACCAGATTGGCCTCCAGGTCTTGCTTCAGCGACGACCGCCGTTGCAGGTGGGATGTCATGATGTTGTGGAGCGTTTGGAGGTGTTTGCAGCCTTTGGTCCAAATTGATGCAATTATTTGAGAGAGAGAGAGAGGGCACCTGAAAATTCTCAAGAAGCATGATGATGAGTGATGATGGGCTGTGTTGGGGGGGAACAGGGACATTCATCGAACAATAATCACTTTGACACCAGCCATGATGTTGTGAGATCGTCGAACATGGCATGAGTCAAGCTCCAATGCTCAAGCCGAGGGTGTCCTTTGCCACGCTGAGACAAGAAATGTTGTAGCCTTCGGCCGTTTGTGGTGCCATGGCAGACTTCCCAAGCACTGTGCAACGCGTTTTGCTGATGCGTCATGGTCACCGCTTTGCTGCCGGCGCAGACCCGCATCTCACAAGGAGAAGCCTAACGGCCTAACAGGTGGAGGGTTGAGCAACGACGGGCACGTCATGCAATTGGTGCAACACTTCGTGTCGTACAGCTCTTCCTTCCTGCCAACTCTTGCTGCTGTAGATTGCTGTAACTCTCTTGCGGCCTTTCAGTCTCTTTGTTTTTTTCCTGTCTGTTTTCGTGCTTTGCAGGCTCATGTACTAACCTCACATCTAATTTGAACCTGCACGCACGCTCGCTCGCAGCACCAAAAGAACCCTTCTGGGACGAACCAACTTACTAAAGCCATCTAAAGCCCATAGTAGAAGTTAGAAGTGGGGAACGAAAACCCGACCTAGAAATCAAATCAACTACAGTAAAATAACAGACCACGTGCGTATGCCCCCACTGTGGTACCTTCACAACGCCAAGTTTATTGATCAGCAAAGATTGTTAGAAAGGACACAAGGGCTGGAGTACATGTGGGCAAACTCACATGAAGGAAAGATCGCTCAATATCCCCAACAATAAAAGCCTCCTTGAAACCTGATCCTGACTGACCTGCGCTGTGTGCAGTAGCAGCGACAAAAACAACAACAACAACAACAACAAAACAACAGTGTTTAGGGAACACGCCTTGAGCGGTGGCAAGACTCCGGTTGTCCGTACTGGAAGTTGTGAGAACATGTTTGTGAGAGATCAAGTTTGCATGCATGCATTGCAAGCTCCCTCACAACACCCACCTCTACCCCGGGCATCCAAATTGAGGCAAGCATAGACTTTATGATACTTTATGACTTTAGCATTTTAGCCTGCTAACACATGCTAACACCATGTCACATGCAAATGCACAGAGTGCGGACACTGACAGATCATTGCTCATCCCATGGAGATGTTTTGCCCAGAGAGCTTCCTAGTGCAATGTTTGACATTATTTTGACATTATTTGACACTTTGGGCATTTTTTTCACTGTAATTCGACTGACACATGTACTGACGCTTATGCATGCGAGCTTGGTCGGGTTCCCTGTTTTTGCACCAAGTAATCACGCAGATCATTCTGGATTTGCATTTAGCAAACGATGTTGCAACTTCGCAGGAAGGGTTTTTTTCAAGCTGAGCAAGTGGCGCAGATGTTCAGGCGCATTTCTTTCCCTGCTTGGGTTACCCCACAATAATATCAATAATTTGAAATAATTTGAATATGGTACTGTAATGTTTGCAGCCTGACTTGTAATCCTAGAAGTATTTGCATTCCAAAGCAGGGCCATCGACGACCTTGATGCTCGTTCATTCATGTTGCTATAGCGGTTGATTCGGGGATGTGCTCTTGACTGTGCCAGCCAGCCAGATCCCATTTCGGTTGGGTTCAAGATGGTTCAAGGATGTTCAAGGTAATCGGTCGGTGCGGAACAGGTGCTTCAATTGGCATCTCTCTCTGTTTTGTGAACGAATGTGTGATGATTCTTGTGCGTTCATACATTGTTCATACTTAAATGATTGTATCAAGCAAAATGCCCCTAATGACAGTCCTCCTGTTTGCAACCTCCTTGATTTGCTGCCAGTTGCAGCGGCCTTCACATTGATGCGATATACTCTTCACCCTTCATTCGGTGCCTGCAAACCGCTGCGCCACTCGCAAGAGCTTTGGGATTCTTGGCAAAGTTGACATTTTCTGCGTAATTACATGCATGAGTATGATGTGCACTCAACTGAATTGGGGGGTGCATTATGGTGCATTTAACTTTGTGTTTTTTGCGCCTGTGAAACGGCTACCTTGATCCATTGAGGTGTCTGGCTTGGAATTTTATCAAATGTCATGCAAGTGTAGGCAAGCAGTTCTTTTGCAGTTATATGCATGATTAAATATATATATATATATAATTAATTACGGTATATTATATAGTTCTCTTCCCTGGTCTGTTTTGTTTTTCAACCGCACAGGGTGCAGTTTTTTGTTTGTTTCCCAGGGACGCAAACTGCACCGTGTATGTATGGACTTAGACTGTATGTATTTGATTGTATTTGTATGTGATGTATATGTTAATGATCGAAGGAAGTTTGGAAGTCCCGACATTATGGACAGATGAAGCAGCAGAGGTGGGAAGAGTCAGAGAAGAGAAAGAAGAATCAAGAAGATCAGAGAAGAGAACGAGTCAGAAGAAAGAAGATGCAGGTGCGCGAGAAGATGGACAAAAACACGGTGTTTTTCCAGTGTGTTGTGGCTCCGGCGGGTCGAAAAGTAGGCTCGCAAAAGCGGTGGGTGAGGAGCCATCTGGGGAGATGAGAGATGAAAAATCGCAAGCCGTTGTCGCGCGAAGCAGATGTGGAAGCCAAAATGCTTCAAACATTCCATTCTTGGAGCAATTTTGGAAGTTGAGATGCCGTAAAAGTGCACATGGCTGTGGCGCAAAGCGCCTGTGGAAGTAAAAATGTTAAAACCACCTCAGTCGACCGTTAGACACTTTTGCGAGGTAAGCTTTGCAACAAGTGCACGCAGGTGTGGCACGAAGCACATTTCGAAGTGAACATGCTAACAGCACCGCGGGTTCGGAGCATTTTGGCAGTTTAGATGTTGGAAAAGAGCATGCTGTTGTGGCGCGAAGCACGTTTCGAAGTCAAAATGTGCAAAGCACACCACATTCAGAACATTTTTTGGACATTGCAACGGCATTTTTGGTGGTGCGCGTCATGGCTCCTACATCTTTGCAAAATTGAGCCAAAGCTTTGGGTTTGTAGTAGTTTCAAAAACGATTGCAGTCATGGGACCGATGGGACGTTGGAGGATCTGTAAACATGCATTTCGCGTGGCAGGCGCAGTATAATAAGAGACATCTCCACTAGACATGTTAGGAGGTCAGGGCGCTGATTTCCTCAGAGGAGTGGCATTTTAGAGCATCAGACCCTCAGGTTTGCTAAGATGATTTTGCGTGACATGCGCAGCACTTCGTATGACCTGGCCTTTCTTTTTCGTGGCAGGCGCAGTACTTTGGAGATGTGGGCTAGAAAAAATTGGAACAACGCAGTGGTACGAGGCCGTCAGTATAGAAAGACAGACAGATCGATAGATAAAATGATAGACAGATCGATGGATGGTCAATAAAAGAGGTAAAGAGATGGATAGCTGGATCGATAGATGAAAGGAAATGGTAGAAAGATGGGCGGATAGATATATGGGTAGATAGAAGCGATATACCTGCGTCTTCCAATGTATGCAAAATTATTGCCTTTCCAGGAATTATTGCTGGCGGCATGTTTTTTCTGCCTCCGAACAGTTTTTGTATGTTTGTCATTTTGCATGCGTTTGCCGGTTTTGAAACGGCGAAAAAACCCAACGAAACGGCGAAAAAACCCGACGAAACAGCGAAAAAAATAAAGAACCTAAATTGTGGAAAGTGAAACGGCGAAAAAAACTGGAAACGGCAACCGGCGATATTTATTGCTGTTTCGGATTTCGAGCGATAATTTTGCACAGGTAGATTATCCAGGTATAGAGACATAGGCATCAATAGAAAGAGAAGGATCTAGATAGATCATCGGAAACATGGATGGACAAAGAGGCGAGCAGGCAGATAAAGAAAAATGACGAGAGTTGCGAAGAAACGAGCAGGAGAAAAAATACAGAGTGCGAGACTCGGAGCCTCAACCACCTTTCGATCCATCAGTGGGCTCGCTCTGCCATCAATGTGTCCCAACAACCAAACCTCTCCTATAAGCCTATAGGTTTCCTATCTTTGAAACTTCCGCCACCGCCTTGTGCGGTCCTACTGGTAATTTTTATTATTGTTGAGAGGGATGCCATAGGATACCAAATCCATAACATTGCTGCAGTGAATAATTGTGTTTTTCAGGCCGAGGTTGAGTTCATGTAAACATGATTACTGTTGAGCCTCTGTTTTTCAAAAACTGAAAGGACATCCTATATATTTTTTAAATCTCCTTTATAGATCTTTAAAGTAGGATATGTGAGCAAAGAAACAGAATTTCCTCGAGCCTGTTGGCCAATGGCGATAGCCCGGTTTAGACCCTTTTTGTCAAAACAGTGTCAAAATTTGCACCCAGGAATGAAGATACGCGTTGATCGAGGATTCTGCGAAGTACTTGCCCACAATTGGGTTTTTGCATCCAATCCCTTGCCACATTTGTCCTACGAAGAGATGAGGAGTCTGGAGGGTCAGTCCAAGAATCTTAGTCTGTAATTATAGTCTTTGGATCGCTCAATTCTTCGCAGAGGTGAACGGTAATTGGAGAGTCATTGAGAGTCTTGGACTACTCTCGGACTGTATTGCCAATTCGCGAGTTTGTTTCTTGTTTGTGGAAATTCCAGTCAGAATCAATTTTTGTAGCGTTGGGGCGTGTGGTGCGACTTCTCCAGAAGCATGGGCCTTCACACGGGTGCTTTCCAACCCAGTTTTTGCTCATCTTCAGCTTTTGCTCAAGCAGCACAGGCAAAAACGGCCAAGGAGCTTAGAGTCCAGTCGCAATCAGTTGCGTGTGTTGGCCATGTTGCGCTGGCATTGGTGCCTCTTCCTCGTGTGGATTGCGACATTGTCGCCTGTGATTAGCCAAGAAGAGGATGAGATGCCGGATGACCAAGACATTTCAGAAGAGGCCATGAGTCCGGAGCAGTTGCGGGCCTTACACGCCAAGTTTGACCAGAACGGAGATGGCAAGGTATCCCTCTCCGAGGTCTTGGATTTTGCGCGCCACATGAGCAAAGCGATCGCGGGCAAAGATGTCTCTGCCATACTGGAGGAGATTGATACTGACAAGGATGGCAACTTGCCAGAGCTTAGTTATAGCATGTTATCGCCCTCAAATGCCCTCAAGGGTTTCGGGGTTAGGTTTGCAAATTGAGGGGATGCGCCCACTAGGTAACACACACTTGACTTTAACATCGTTATTAAACTGGAAACAAACCTGGGAGCTCCTTGCACTGTTCCATGCCTTTCAGTTGGACCCGGCCAGTTTTTTTCATCCTTTTTCCACCTTTTGCCCATCCACTCCCATCCACTTGTTCGCTGAATTCTGGCGCATCAGTGAGGAAAACTCTCCTTGCAGGAACATCTCAATGATTTGCATCAACAGGCTGATGGCGGAGATGAGGCAGAGATGAAAGAGCTGGAAAGCCGAAAAGTGGCTGCTTGCCTTGCCATGCCATTTGCCATACCTTACCTTTTTTGACGAGCCCATATATGAGCCCCAAATAAGCAGGATTCGTTTTTGTGCTATGTTTGTGCTCCTTTGCATCTACGTTGAGATTTTCCTGAGGTTGAGACGGCCAAATTCAAAGCTGCAGATGTAGACAAAGACCAAGTCTTGAGTGCTCATGAAGTGGCCTCGCTTTTCTATCCAGAAGCTTGGCATATGTTTCATCGCGTTAGATACCTGCAGTCTATTTCATCAGCAATCTGCCACTACGAAAGCTAAGGGTTTTCAAGTAAAAACTTTGATTTCTTAGTAGATTCTGCAGACAGCACCATTAGACCTATGTACTCGTATCAGATCTATCAGCGAATATAAATCTTTGAAGCATTTGTTGTAGATGAGCACTGTTTGGAACCTCAACTAGTTGCTTATCACGTTGTCATCATTACATGCTATTACTATTACTCCGAAGGGCCCAGTGCTAGCTCAGGCTTCGTTACGACCCTGGCAACTTGTTCATTAAACGCAGGAAACAAACACCAGTTATGCGGTCCATGTTCAATAATTACCATTTGCAACACTTGCTTCGATCTGATGACGATGCAAAGTTGCCGTCATCACATGTGGTCGTCGTTGTCGTCATCATGATGATGATGATGATCATCATCATCATCATCACCACTACCCTCACCCTCACCCTCACCCTCACCCTCACCCTCGCCCTCGCCCTCGCCCTCGCCCTCACCCTCACACACGCATGCACGCACACACACACACCACATCTATAATTTATGTTTTTGATATATGGCGATAATCCTTGTTACCGTCCTTGTCGATGCCATTCCGGTCCTTGTCAATGAACTATGGCCCCATGTCAGTCAATGTCAGTGACCAGTCTGCTGATTTTGCCCTTGGTCAATGACTGATACGCAGCTGTTGAAAGTTGAAAGCCCCGACACACACACACAAAAAAAAAAGTCAGCACTTGGCAGTGTGGCACTAAGGAGACTAATCCAGCAGTTTTGGAGGTTGTCGTGCAGGACACCATGAAAATGAAGGACAAAGATGGAGATGGAGTCCTTAGCGCCAAAGAATTCTGGGAGTTTGGTGAGGAGGATGGTAGCTCGCATCAACTCTAGAGCTTTTTCCACCAGATGTTTTTTGCAGACACATTTGGAATAATGAAACAACGTAAAATTAGATAAAATAGTGTACAATTCCGAGCTGTTTTGTTTCCTGGATCTTCTGGGATGTAAATTAATGTAAATGGATGTAAGGGCTTTCGTTCATGTGTCTCCGGAAGGTGAGGAGCAGCTGTCAGAAGAAGAAATGCAAGACTTTCAGAAGCTGGACAAGGCGGACCTGTGCCATGCGGCCATGCCACGCTTGAGCTGCATGGGAATGTTTGCTGCTTTGTAAATTAAGCACATTTAAGTACATTTAAGAACCTAATAGTTGATCATGTGTCTCAACTGGAGGAAAGACAAGGCTCAAACTGCACCCAAAGATGCCCACACAAGACACAGACACACAGACACAGACAGACACAGACAGACACAGGCAGACATAACTTAACTTAACTCAACTTAACTTAGTAATTCAGAGCATGTCAAAGCCCTTTCAGGATGGAAATGGCGTCTTGAATATGGAGGAATTGCGAGCATGGGAGTCAGGGCTGTTCCACACAGAGGCTGCAATGATCAAGCTGATTCAGATCGCAGACAAGGATGGAGACATGCAGGCGACTGCAGAAGAGCTGGAGAATGCTCGGGAGGAGAAAAGCTACCATGATCTACCCAAGACATCCCAAGACTGCCCAGGTTCAATTTCATCAATTTGTTTATGTAAACATATTATTACCATACTAAACATTATAAACACCCGAATTTATTTGTTCATATCGGTTCTTACTTGCCATATGGTTGGATGAGAACATCCACGGAACAGCATCGTTGCATCAGGAGCTTGCAAACAGTGATGCTCAGTATCACCTCATCGAGTGGGCGGAGCACCATGAGCTGTAGACCTGACCGATGATTCCGATGCAGGGCTCCCGAAGTAGAGCTTGTGCGTTGGCACTCGCCGCCGAAGATCTTTAGCTTGCGTAATATTGCGTAATGCTCCCGAAGCCCATCAGCGGCTTCCATGATGCCATAGCAGCTGCCTCGACGTTGCTCCGGGAATCAGCAACATTGAAAGAATCGACGACAATCATTTTTTGGAATCCTCGATCATGATTCATGATCCATACTAGACTACCGGCCTTGTTGCCCAAGAAGTCAGGTGCAAGTGTAAGACTTTTGATAAGTGATCAGTGCAGCAGCCAACTAGGAATCCACAAAGGAACATCCCAGCAATGCCGGAACTCAGTTTGGGCACATGCTTGGCTCCCACAGACGGAGCCAGTTGTGCAGTGCTGAAGACCTTATCAAGCCGGCCACAAAGAGATACCACGCTCAGATTCTGGTATACTCACAAGAATTGACATGAAGCCCAGATCAAGGGATTTGTCCGGTTTTTCAATCAAGTCCAGTCCAGACTTCTCCTTTCCTGCCCCCCAAAGCTGAAACTAAGAAAAAATCAGAGCGAGAGAGAGAGAGAGAGAGAATCAAATTACAAAAAATGCATGTATTGCACTTCGCGTGCGACACTGAAGCCGGTCTTTGCACTGTTCCAGGAGCAAACGATCAGCCTTGCCAGAAGTCCAAAGTGACTTGATTGACATGGACTATGACTCTCCAGTGCCCCAATATCCAGATTTTGTGGGCGAAGCTCAGCCAGGCAGGTTCATTCTGTTGCAGACATTGTTATTTGAAGCTTGTTGATTGGGCTGCCAAATTGATGCTACAAGACTCAACGTCAAGCCACATTGTGATCATGCCAAAGCTCAAACTGTTGACAAATGCTGACGAGGCCTGGAGGAGCAGCGCGCCACTCCCATCGCACGCGCCAAAGCAGCACTTCTCAGGGCTTTGGCAACTCCATGGCCCAGACGTGGTATCACCGTACTCGTTGTGTGTCATGGAGCTTCGCATGACTACGTGACAGAGGCGTTGGACCTTCTGAGTGCAGGGAGTGGCAGGGACTGGCAGGGAGCCGGACAGGCAAGATCAGGATAGAGGTATAGAGAGGTGGTATGATTCAAGGACAGATAATTTATGGATTTGGAATGATTTGGACACATGGGGTTTTCATTGAAACAGACAGATGAGAAAAACACTATTATCGAAAGATATCGAAAGATTGTGCCAGTGGCCTTTGACATTTTGAAGTTCTTTCTGGTATTGTGGACGTGCTGCAAGTCATTGGTTACCTTGGTTACCAGAGCTGTTTGCCGCGCAGGCACTGGCACCCGGTTCGGTTCGATTGGATCGACAGGTGCCCTTTTGCGTGGACCACGTTGCTATAACGACATTGCTTCGGCAACCCGATGGATTGTGACTCAACATGACTCAACGTGCATGTTAATTCTGAAGAGTGGTCGTTGAGAATGCAGCCTTTCTTGGCAGTGGCACGAGCCGCGTCGTTATGCTGATGACTTCCGCAATTGTTAGGTGACCAAGCATGCCTTCAACATAACTTCTCTCCTGGTATATTCGTTTGCGCATTAAAACAGGCACGAAGACACTCACTTGATGGTCCACTCATGTGCTTCCTCATTCGCTCAAACTCTTATATACTTGCTCATAATATATAGATTTCAATTATATATAGAATCACCTACTGTAGACTTGAGAACCTTGGCGCACAATTGTTGCTTTGCAACGGACACTGGATGGCAAGAGTACTTACGCTTACATCAGGCCATGCCTATACGCTCCCCAGACTGGCATGGTTCCTAAAGTATGGCTCTGAATCTTTACATCTTATTCAATTCTTTACATGGCCAATCAGGATTCAAGAATGGTTAGCATTTCCCATCTCCAGCCATTCGATCCAGCGTTTGCATGCGATCGCCATGTCCTCAGGTTTACACTCTACGGCTTCAACGAGAAGGTCCCTCGACTTCTTGCGTCTGCTTGGCAGCGCACCTTTCGCTGGCGACTACAGCCGGGCGAAATGTCCCTTGGATGTGGAGCTGTGTGGAGGTAAGATGGGAAAAGGTGATGAACTTGCACTAAATGACAATTCGAGTGACCATTCGACCGGAGTATGTGGAAAGACTTGGTTCCGCATTTTGTGCCCACAATGTAATAGAGTAGTTGTCACCTAGCACCAATGCCAGACCTTCTTTCAGTACCAAATATGGCCGTATATCGCCGATTGAAGTTTATTGAATATTCTGTTCGGCGTGTCAGATCAGCCCAGCAAAGTGGAGCAAATTTGGTTGACTGTCTTGAACCAAGTGACCTCAGAATACTCAAGCTACCTTTAGGATCGGCCAAAGGATCCACAAAAAAGGATAAAAGGGGATCCTGCGCCCTCGCACTTCTGGCTCAAGCCTGGAACTGGACTGAATCTTTTCATGTTGATGGGCGTGTTCACATGCCAACGTTGCACCTTGTGGCTACTTCATGGCTAATCCTTTGTTTCTGCAGTCATTCCTTGGAGAGTTGCGAGGGCTCAAGAATTGAACATGAGGAATCATCGAGTCTTGTGACGCATTTGGCACGCCAGTTTCAGACCACCGCGTCGACAGAGACAGAGGTTTTGCCCCTACGGATTCCGAGAAAGCACTTTGCCATTTTGGCATTTTCTTTTTATATAGATATCTTTAAATTTCTGTTGTAGTGTTGGTGAGTATCTGGAGGGGATAGCCTGCCTTGTTGTACATAGTGTGTGAAGCGTTGTGTGTGGTACCATTTGTTGATCATTGGCTTGCCAATAGCAACCTTGCCAAGGTTGCTCTTCAACTACAAGATCAATTTGTTTAAAGAAGAACATGGTGATTTGACTTCTCAGGAGAAGATATTGCTGACCAACATGAAGCGCACAGTGAAGTTGTTTCAGAATATCACTGGTGATGCATCAGAAGTTGAAATGTGGGACGACAACAGTTGCCTCACTGCACTCAAGGAGCTGCATATGAAGGAGGGTCTTCCGCTAGCTTTTGCCTTCAAGACAGAGGTGGTCGGAATGATTAGGTCCGACCTTTGTCGCCTGGTGATGCTGTACAACAGTGGCGGCTATTACTTTGACACAGATCTTGCCCCATTAGCTGCGCTACAAAGGGCATTAGACCCTCGAGCCACTTTTGTGACGGTCAGGACGTCAGAGCGAAGTCTCAGCGGCGGTGGTTTTTTCCAAGCTTTCCTGGCTACTGCACCCAAACACCCTGTGATCAGGAGGTCTTTAAAGAATCTTGTTCTGATAAATCTGCATTTGATATTCTTTGAGGATGTTTGAGGCATTTTTTTAACCTTAGTTACTGGGAAAATTGAAGCAATTTCCAATCAAGCTGTAAATCTGATGTGTCTGGTTTGATTCGTGTTCTGTTTAAAGTGAGCAGGCACAGGGCCTGTGAGTCATTTTGTGCGGGATTGTATGATTCTGCACATGCATGCGCGATTGGTGAGGAACTTCAAGATCTGGTACGACAAGTATTGGATACCCGGACAGGATCAGAATGATTTTCGCATGAAAACTGCCCGTGGAGGCTAGGGCTGCATTTAGATGAGCGATTTGTTTATGTTTGGTTTTCTTGCTTGTCACATTTTTTCACCATTTTGTATTCATTTGTCACCACACATGACCCGACCAAGGAAATATCGGCTGTGCTCTGTTGCAGAGGTCTTTCCAAGAACCTTCTCTTTTGATTTCGTCACATCATGTCACATCATGTCACATCTATATCTATCTATCTATCTATCTATTTGTACATTGCTCATCGAAGGAAGTTTAGAAGTCAAACTTCCGACAATATGGACAGATGGAAAGCAGAGGTGGTAAGAGTCAGAGAAGAGAAGAGAAGAAGAGAGAAGATCAGAGAAGAGAAAGGGTCAGAAGATGTCAGAAGAAAGAAGATCCAGGTGCGCGAAAAGGTAGAAAAGTCGCGATTCACTGTGTTTTTCCAATGATTTGTGGCTCCGGAGGGTCGAAAAGTAGGCTGGCTAAAGCGGCGGGTGCGGAGCCATGTGGTCAGATGAGAGATGAAAAGTTGCACGCCGTTGTGGCGCAAAGCACATTTCCAAGTCAAAATGTGCAAAGCACACCAGGTTCGAAGCACTTTTGGAAGTTGAAATGTCCAAAAAGTGCACGCCGTTGTGGCGCGAAGCACATTTGCAAGCCAAAACGCGCAAAACATATCAGTGTCGGACCGCCTTTGGAAGTTGAGATGTCGAAAAAGTGCACGCCGTTGTGGCGCGAAGCACATTTCCAGTCAAAATGTACAAAACACATCAGTGTCAGACCGCTTTTGGAAGTTGAGATGTCCAAAAAGTGTCAGACCACTTTTGCAAGTTGAGATGTCGAAAAAGGGCACGCCGTTGTGGCGCGAAGCACATATCCAAGTCAAAATGTACAAAACACATCAGTGTCGGACCACTTTTGAAGGTTCGGATGTGGTTTTGCGTAGCAGGCGCAAGGGATTCTGCACCTTGCCAAAAGTGAGCAAAATGTGAGAGTTTTGTAGGATTTCCAAAAACAATGGCAGGCGTGGGAGATTGCAGAGGATCTGAAAAGAATTGAAAAGATGCATTTCGCGTGGCAGGCACAGTAGGAGAGACATGTTCATCAGAGATGTTAGGAGGTTAGGGCGCTGATTTCCTGAGAGGGGTTGCATTTTGGAGCATCAGATCCGTAGGTTTGCTAAGATGATTTTGCGTGACAGGTACAGCACTTCGTATGACCCGGCATCAATTTTCGTGGCAGGCGCAATACTTTAGACAGATGGAGTGGAAAAATCGCAAAACGCACTGGTACAAGGCCGTCAACTTTCCATTTTTGAAGGAAGTCTCGCAGAATTGCTTCGTTTTTGTTGTTGTCAACTTCGCAGAATGGCTTTGTTTTTGACGTTGCCACGTTCATACCTTGAGGAAGTCTTGCAGAATAGCTTCGCTTTCAGACTTGCAGATAGATAGATGGATAGATAGATAGGTACATATACAGAAAGGCAAATACATACAGATAGATAGATAACTGCAACTGCACCACACCACTACAACTACAACTTCAACTACACTTCAGCTACACTTTAACTACACGAACTACAGCTACTACCACACCTACACCTTCGACTACACTTCAGCTACAGCTACAACTTCAACTACAATTACTACAGCTACAACTACAATTACAAGTGCCACTACAACGACAACTGCAGCTACAACTGCAACAACTACTGCAACTACACCACAATTGCAGCTGCAACTGCAGCTGCAACTACAACTACAATTTCAGCTACACTACAACGACACTTCAACTACAACTTCAACTCCGACTACACTACGAAGAACACTTGCCACGACACTACACTACAACTACAACTACAACTACAGTTACAACTACAACTACACCACAGCTACAACTACACTACAACTACAGTTACAACTGCAACTACCACTCCTACAACTATTGGAGCTACTACAACCACTACAGTTAAGACAATTACAACTTCAACTACACTACAACTACAACTACAACCACAACTACAACATTACAACTTCAACAACATCAACCCCTCTACAACTACAACTTCAACTATAACTACAGCTGCAGCTACAACTACAAGTACTGCACTACACCACACTACACCCAGGAGTTGTGAGTGAGGTGACTACTGCAACCATGGCAGCCACTCCAAAAAACAGCTCCAACCACCTTCGCTCCATCAATGGATGCGCTCTGCCACCCAGGCATCACAACAACTCACCTCTCCTATAGTGTCCTATCCTTGAAACTTCTGCCATCGCCTTGTGCGGTGCTACTGGTTCTGGTATTTATACACCTGGACGCCCTAGCAAAAAATATGAACGCGATTAGACATTCAATAGTGTACATATGTATTGGACATAAACATTGTATGACTATACATTTAAATATACATGTATATTAGGTATTGTTAGGTATATAGTTTAGATATAAGAAAATGTTTATAATATATATATATGTATTTAAATTATATTTTACAGCATATATATAATATATATACAGTATATATTGTAGCCTTCTTCATGATTGTGTGTGTGTGTTGATGTCAATACTTTTGCTTTTCGACCGCTTCCTCTTTCGGTTGTCAACCTTCTGTTGAGTGGTGACCTTCTATGACCTTCCATTGGTAGCAAACTGATTTTTGGGGCTTCCAATATCTTTCAATGAAGACACCATTTTGGGCATTTGGACAATTTCCTCAAAAGGGAGCAGGTCAGCCTCAGCCGGGCAGCTTCAGTCAGGAGTGGTCTGCAAGCACGAGTAAAAGCCCCTTGCTTCTCCATCAGAGCGGGCACGTGTCGCAGTTCTTTGACGAATGGCAGTTCAAGGTGCGAGGTTCAGGCATCACCCCGAAAGAGCCGGACGAGTTCTCATCGAGTCTATGTGACTGGGGTGCCGTTGACAGTCGTACACATACCATGGTGGCGGTCTCAAGGGTTTACAGCAGAAAGGACCGCTGGCTCTGCGAAGTTTCAAGTTGGCTCGGAATCGGTCTGGCTTGAAGCTGAATAGTGAAAAAATCTGAAATGCAGGCTGCTGCTTTGGCTCCGGCGTGGGTTTCTGGTGCACCAAGCAGCATCTAATCTAGAAGGTTTGTGGATATAAATCCAATGGATTCAAAGGACTTTGCTGCGCAAGAAGCAGATGAAATACACGTCCAGCGCTTCCTGTTTTATTGGTGTATCCCTGTGCACTGATGCAGCTATGACATCTTGTGATTGCACGTTTTCGACTTGATAGGGCATTGAGGCTACGTATGTCTATGTTGCTCAGAGAAACCTCTAAATTCCAGACTTCCCTGACACAGTCAGTACAATGTTTCTGCCCGCAGATTTGAATTTGGATAAATTTTGTAGAAAATGTTTCCGTGATTTTTCTCTGTCACGCTCCTGATTGATTCATGCACGGGAACTCACGCAATATCACGCAATTTTTTCTGGCACTGCCAGATGTGCCATCAAGACCCATAAAGTGCTTCATGTCGATTTATAGTTCCGGGCCTTGAATTGATGACTTGAACGTACTTGAACATACTTGAACTAGTTCTTCCTTCAAGGATTTCTTTTTTGTGGCAACCGCCAGATGTGGCAGCCCAGGCCTACTGCTGAAACTTGGACAGTCAATGAGTTGACTTGGATATCGGGAGCTAGATCCACGGTCTGCAATTAGATGTGGCTGGTTTGGGATGGGGATTCATCCATCGCAACTGAGAATCCTATCGAACTTCCCTTTTGGTATCTTTTTGCATGTTGTCGCATTGTGAGATAGTGCAGCTGGTCAATTCGCGACCTGATAGTAGAGTCCGAAACACATTTCATTCACCAACATTCCAGAAGCAAGAACAAATCCAAGATGTTTCATTGCGGGCGCCCACGAGGAACACTAATTGAAATCCGCCACTCGCCCCACTCGCCCCCCTCGCCCCACTCGCCCGACTTGCCCTGGGCTAGCAAATTAATTGAAATCCGCCACTCGCCCCA
>Ga0126342_10002022_pt1 | contig 30604 bp, 20 predicted proteins | sample Cyp1metagenome_FD_92528 | JGI IMG/M metagenome (GOLD analysis project Ga0126342, IMG submission 92528) | Coral microbial communities from Lord Howe Island, Old Settlement Bay, Australia - Cyphastrea 1 metagenome | ecosystem: Host-associated > Invertebrates > Cnidaria > Coral ...
AGGCGGTGGCGGAAGTTTCAAAAATAGGAAACCTATAGGAGAGGTTGGTTGTTGTGAATCACGGATGGCAGAGCGAATCCACTGATGGACCGACAGGTGGTTGGAGTTGTGTTTTTTGGAATGCAATGGTTGCAGTGGGCACCTTACCACAACTGTTGGATGTAGCGTGGTGTAGTGCAGCTGTAGTCGTAGTTGCAGTTGTAGCTGTAGTTGTAGTGTAGTGTAGCGGGGCTGTAGCTGTAATGTAATGCAATTAGTGCATGTGCAAGCGCAGTTGCGGTTGTAGTCGTGGTAAGGTGTAATGAGTATAGTGTAGTGCAGCGCAATGTCGTGCGTGTTGTGTAGCGTAGTGTGGTATAGTGTAGTGTAGTCTAGCGTAAGGTAGTGTAGTTGTAGTTGTGGTAGTTCAGTGTAATTAGCGCAGTGAAGTCTAGTGTAGTTGTAGTTGCAGTGTAGTGCAGTGTAATTAGTGTAGTGTAGTGTAGTGTAGTGTAATGTAGTGCAGTGCAGTGCAGTGCAGTGTAGTGTAGTAGTGTAGTGCAGTGTGGTGGTTGTTGTAGTTGCAGTTGCAGCTGCAGTTGTAGTTGTAGTATGTTGTAGTTGTATTTGTAGTGTAATGTCATCAGTGTAGCGTAGTGTTGTGTAACTGTAATTGTAGTTGTAGTTGTGGTAGTAGTAGTAGTAGTAGTTGTTGTTGTTGTTGTTGTCGTCGTCGTTGTTGTTAGTGCAATTGATGTAGTGCAGTGTAATTAGATGTAATTATATAGTGTAGTGTAGTGTAATTAGAACAGTGTAATGTAGCGTAGTATATTTGTATTTGTAGTTGTGGCAGTAGTGTAGTGTAGTGTAGTGTAGTGTAGTGTAGTGTAGTGGTAGTTGTAGTTGTTGTAGTTGTAATTGTCTATCCATCTGTTTATCTGTCTATCTGTCTGTCTATCTGCAAGCTTGAAAACGCAGCTATTTTGCGACACTTCCTCAATTTTTGCACTTGACAACATCAAAAACGAAACAATTCTGCGAGGCTTCCTCAATTTTTGAACTTGACAACATCAAAAACGAAACAATTCCGCGAGACTTCCACAATTTTCGGAGTTGGCAACAACAAACATTAAACAATTCTGGGAGACGTCCTTCAAAAATAGAAAGTTGAGTGCAGAGCTGACGGCCTCGTGCCAATGCGTTTTGCGATTTTTCCACTCCACTTGTCTAAAGTACTGCGCCTGCCACGATAAAGTGATGCCAGGTCATATGGAGCGCTGCACCTGCCACGCAAAATCATCTTCCCAAAACTGAAGATCTGATGCTCCAAAATGCAACCCCTCTCAGGAACTCGCCCTGACCTCCTAACATCTCTGATGAACATGTCTCTTGTACTGCGCCTGCCACGCGAAATGCATCTTTCCAGATCCTCTTCAAATGTCCCACACCTGCCATCGTTTTGGAAACCGACAAAACCCTCACGTTTTGCTCACCTTTGACAAGGTGTACAATCCCCATCGCCAGCCACGCAAAACGACATCTGAACGTCCAAAAGTGCTCCGTGCCCCTCAGCTTTTGCACTTTTGACTTCGAAATGTGCTTCGCGCCACAACGGCGTGCACTTTTTCGACATCTCAACTTGCAAAAGTGCTCTGAACCCGTCAGTTTTTTACACGTTTGACTCGTTTGACTTCGAAATGTGCTTCGCACCACAACGGCGTGCAATTTGTTCATCTCTCATCTGGCCAGATGGCTCCGCACCCGCCGCTTTAGCGAGCCTACTGTTCGACCCTCCGGAGCCACAAATCATTGAGAAAACACAGTGTTTCGCGACTTTCCTACCTTTTCGCACGCCTGGATCTTCTTTCTTCGGAAACTTTCTCTTTTTGATCTTCTTTCTTCTTCTCTTCTCTTCTCTGACTCTTCCCATCTCTGCTTTTCATCTGTTCATATTGTCGGAAGTTTGACTTCTAAACTTCCTTCGGCTAATATCTACCATGATGGTGATGATTGCTATGTTGAATGGCTGGAATGGGGACATATTTACTATAGTAACATGCTCGACTGTTGATCAGGCCGCTGAGCTCAAATATCTACATGAAACACCGATAACATAGTACCATGAATATCCATAAATGTCCATAAATCAGATCCATAAATCATATCCATAAATCATATCCATCCATCAACTTGCCATATATACATGTCATCATTCAATATACCCTTTGGTAAATTAACATAGACCCTGCCAGTCATCGGGGTTGAAAGACTAGTTTCCACTATCAATTGGTCATTTTCAGGGTCTATGTGAAAATTTACCAGAGGGTAATTCATATCATTGCAATTCATTACATCCAACCCCCGTCTCCAAGTCGAGCTTCGCAGAGCCAAGAAGATCGTGATCCACTGGGCCATGGCGACTCGACGGCGATGCGATGATTATTATCTCGACAGGACGGGGTCGGACGGGCTGAACCAGAAATGACCAGTGAAACATCGGAGGATTTCTAGGTACATTGGGTAGGCTTATGGCATAACCATACAAATAACCAATGTTCTAGATTTGTTTAAATGGTATGTGGCTACTATTGGGGATGGTTTATGGCAAATAATGAATTGCCACTGATCATGAGATGTTACGGTATATGAAGTGAGAAAAATAATTGCGAATGTACCAGGATTCATGGGGTGATGTGACTGATATGACCATCAACAAATGGGATGTATTGGACAATCCAAAACATCTGATATGGTTCTGTCAAACCTTTTTTATCAGGATATGTGGCCCACCTCAAAACTACTATCAGTTGGCACATCGGGGATCCGACATTCATGCTACATCTATATACTGAGCTACTCATCTCTTGTTTGAGATGTGAACTACCGCCCAAGACACACATCCACCATCACATACCACCAGATCTCAGTGGCGCACTCATCTAAGGACTTTCGTATTCTGGCCACCACCGATGTTCGGACCTACCAAACTCAGGAGAGAGCCCTGAGTTAAGGGCTCCATCCTGCTGCCAGCATACCCCTCCATTGTAAGCTTTCAGGGAAAAATGTGGAAAAACGGTTGGGTTTCGAGTACCCCACCATTTTTTCAGACCCAAATCAAGAGCTCAAAGGGCAGTAAAGGCTGGGATGGTTAATGATCAAAGCCAGTAGTTCCAGATGTTAGCTGTGGTGGTTCAAACCATCGGTGTTTCAACCATCCTCAGACTGGAATGACTGGAAGCTCATTTTGATGTCTCAGGACATTTACGAGTTTGCACACCGCAACTTCGATGGGCTGTTACCCATCTACTGTATTTTCTTTGAAAAATCCAACCCATTTACATTCCATTTATCATAATTTACAATACCATTTACCATACAAGTACCATTACTAGTTACTGTACCCGTTGCATCCAGTTACAAGTACCAGTTTACCGTACCAGTTCCCATACCAGTTTCCCGTACCAGTTCCCATACCAGTCTACTGTACCAGTTACCATACAAGTACCAGTTTACCGTACCAGTTCTCATACCAGTTTACCGTACCGTTTACATCCGTTTACCATCATTTCAAATCTATCTGGTTGGTGGTTTCAACCCCTCTGAAAAATATTAGTCAATGGGAAGGATTATCCCATATTTTATGGAAAATATTGGAAAATAAAATTAATGTTCCAAACCACCAACCAGATAATTTCGAATCTAATCCTGTTTCCATGCATACCATTTACCATCACATTTAGACAGCACATCATCCGCACGCCTCATCCGACATGTCGGGTTCTTGGCGGGGATAAGCGCCACTGGAGATGAGGTACAAGTTCTCCGGTAACTGGGTGCTGGGCAATTTCTGGTGGGAAAATATAGGAGAATGGTGGACAAATTGAGCAAAATCTGGCGAAAAATGGCGGAAGAATTGAGGAAAATGATGGCAAAGTATGGGAACCTATGGTAAAATGGTGGAAGATGGTGGAATTTTGAGCAGACTTTCGGAGATCGATCTACATGAAGAGTTCAGGGGGGTTTCAGCCATCAGGTTTTATATACAGTGAAGATCAACACAGTGACATGGGAATATCTACATCACAGAAGATGATTGGGAAATCGGCACCAACGTCCCGTCCAGTTACCAAAAAAAAACACAGCGACATCCATCGGAGCCCCTCAATTGTTCACATCGTCAAGCAGTCCAGCCTTTGGTAAACAAATCTAGCACATAAAAACTGGTTGGTGGCGCAATAACCATCTTGAAAAATATGAGTTCGTCAGTGGGAAGGATGACATCCCATATCTTATGGAAGATAAAAAAATATTTGAAACCACCAACCAGAAAATATCCCATTTTAAGCGGATCATGTCCGAAGAATTGAAAATTCCTAGGAATTCTTCCAGTGCCATGTCAAGACTAGCCACAGATGCTACCCTTCTAATTATATTCGAATGGTTTCAGAGGAGCTACAAAACAAGTCCCAAAAGCAAGCAAAACCGGACTGGTTGAAGGGATCAAATCGTGGTTGTCCCATCTTTTCCCGTCCAAAATGACCGTAATCCACAATCCTTTCTCCCTAATATTAAACACCAGAAACCATGGCTTCATAGAGTTACCCATATTTTCGCCATCGTTTCCCTTACCAAAAAAATATAAAAAAATGGCCCAATGACAGATGGACATGTCCCCATTTTTGCCCAGCTGCAGCCGGGTTGTGATCCTTCAGTTTCACTGCGTGCTCCATGACCTGAATATCAAACATATCCTGGAGATATTATGGGATGTCATGATTTTTGATGGGAATTCATGTTATAGTTCATGATGATCATGATACATCAGGAATACAGGTATAGTTGGGAGAGCCCCCCATTTAGATGTTTGAAGATGTTTGAAGTCTGTAACTTGACATTAAACATGATTGAAGATTTCATTTTGGTGAATTGATTCCCATGACCAAATGTTTGGGCAGCTGACTGGTATGCCATACCATGGTGGCGCGGTGGCATCCTGTCTTTTTGTCAACACTAATTGGAATTTTGGAAATCGCCATGTCAGCCATGTTTTAGCTGTCAGGCATCCCCTGGAGGGTCGCCCTCGAAAAGATGTGTTTTAATCACACCCAAAGCATCATATTTTCTAAGCCACGTCCTGAATTCTGCCGGTTCTGTGTGTCAGCAGTGTGTGTCAATTCGCATCCTTCAGCGCAAAAATGCCCTGGTGATTCTTCAGCCATGGGGGGTATCCCACTTATCGGGATTGCAACTAACCAGATGCTAGCCAGTTGCTAAGTCGGATGATTCTCCAAGTGCTTTGCCTCCCAGCCTCAAATTTGCTGGACCAGAGCCAACTGGTCAAGCCTGACGGTCTCGTCTCCTCAAGATAGAACTGGGATTGTCTCAAGGCGTTGGGATGTCAAGCAACAGCCATTTTCAATGGGAACATCATCTATAAACGGCTATCGAATGGTTATTTAAGCAACACAAATGGGATTATGAAACCCGTTTCATGGGGATTTTTTGGGGATAGAATCGGATATAATTCACCAAGAATCATATGCTATGGCTTTGTATCAAAAGGTATGATCCGCCAATTGATATTGAAGAATGGGGAAAATGTAGTTTCAAACATGGGACGGAACGGGGTACCCCATTTTCATACAACCCCCTTGGGTCACTGCTAGGAACCTGAGGCAGAACCAAGAGGCCCCAAGAGATCCCAGAAACACCAAGCAGTTCCTTGACTCTGGGCGTTTATCCCTCAGGGGGGGTGCCAGATTTGTAGACCAGACAACCGCTGAGCAAATGGTGATAGTTCGCAAATCAGACATGAACCCATCATTTTGGTTTCCATGAATCCATTACTGATCGTTTACGGTGAGCTCGTGAGAGTCCAATCCCATCATGACATCCAGTTGCACTTGGCGAATCCGGTCAGGGTCAGAGTTCCAGCCCTTGTCCAGTCCAGCTAGAAAAGTGCGATGTCCTTAACTGTTTTTAGTGTCCTTTAAAAAAATCTGAGTGATGCAAAATTTGGAGAATCGTCCCCTCCACTGTCAACACATGACCATACTTGGATTTACTCCTCTGGTAATTCAGCCTGGCAATGGAAAAACCTCGATATCATAACAAATTTTTATCCGAGAGTGTTTGCATGTAAAAATAAAAATCGTTGTAAAACATATATATACATATATATATTATACATATATATATATAATTATATATATATATACAAATCATGATCCCAGATCATCCCAAAATCTCAGGTCGGTCCCATGGTTTTCCATTGCCATGTTGGATTCCCGGTCCGGCTCCCCGAGGCTCGTCCGATCTCACCTTCTCTGGGCGCCCCGTACTGCGGCTTGCAGCAGTCGGAACACCCCACCGAATCTCGCGGGAACGGGGGAAGTCTGCTTCACTGGCTGAGAATCATCTGATAATCATGGGAGAATCATGGGATAATCGTGGTGATTTAATGGGATTTTATGGTGGTTGAATGGGATTTTACCCTCTGGTAAACGAACGTTTACAGAACTATGGAAAGATCCACCATGCTATTAATGGGTAAATCAACTTCAACTATTTCTATGGCCATTTTCAATAGCAAACTGTTAGTCATTACCAGAGAGTAATAGGATAAGAATGGGATGCAGTACTCAAACCATGATTTGCTGAAGAATTCCCATTTAGTTCGATGAGTTTCCATCACCTTAAAGAAAAAAACAGAAATTGATGATTTCCCAGCAGCCGATTGCTATATAGCAACCCAAAAAAAGAATGGAAGAGTTCGATTTCATCCCAAAATCATGGCAAATTGCTGCTTGGATTTTTGGGGGTTGCTATAGTGGCAGACCAAAATCTGGGAATATCATCGGATTATATGTAAACTCTGACCAAGAGAGGGAAAAGGGTGACAAACAGCGAGGCTTCGCCGAAATGTGAAGCCTTCCATTGCCATCTGGGGCTTGGTAACCCCCAAGCGGTTTGACCAAAAGCCAATTATCCCAGGTAGTTCTGAACGAAATTAAAACATGTTCAAAGTATTTCAAAGTCCAAAATCTATCAAAGTCTCATATCTTTTGCTGCTTATGAACTGTTAACATCCTGATGGCCTGCCTTTCTTTCCAAACAAAAAAAACTGTGGTCAGGTTGAGAACAGCTGGCCATCCCGAGGTCCCAGCAGCGACTCAACCTGAGGTCTGCAGATGTTTGACATCTCAGGGGCCCCACCAACAAAAAGAACAGGCTTCAATCGCAGAAATGGGCTGAAAAACTGTGTCCAATCTGTTCTAACGGTGTCCAAAACAGACATGAAGCCGAAGACTAGAGTTTAGATAGAGCTTAAGATGGAAGTTCTACACCAAGTACTGGCAAGTCTTGACCTTGCCTGTACCTCCAATTTGTATCCATGTCGCTTTCTAAAAATGACAAAAAACATCAAAATTGTTGAACTGTTGGCGTTCCAAATTTTGAGACGTACCTCTAGATCCAGTGACTGGTTGGTGGTATACCTACCCCTCTGAAAAATATGAAAGTCAGTTGGGATGATGACATTCCCAATATATGGAAAGTCATAAAAGTCATGTTCCAAACCACCAACCAGCAGTGATTTATCATTCCTTTCCCCAAGTTGGGGTCCCCGAAATGCTCCATCTTTGGGGAAGCCAAAAGCCACAGGACCCACCCGGAGCCGCGCTGGCGCCTTTTCTGCTGCTGCATCGACGCCACCCAAGAGCCGCTTCGTGAGGTCCTTGACCCGCAATGGAGGAAATGTCTCAAGACATTAAGGTTTAAAAATGTATTACCCTCTTTAATGGGAAAATAACATAAAATAACTATAGTCACTATAGAAAAAACCAACATAGCTATGGAAAATAACCATCTTTAAACTAACATAGCTATGGAAAATAACCATCTTTAATAGGTAAATCAACTATGTCTATTGTCCATTTTCAATAGCTATGTTAAATTACCAGAGGGTAGAATATGAAAGCAAGCAAACAATTGGGAGGTTCCCTATCATGGGGTGGTGATGGGATACATTGCTACTATCATATGGATGATCCCAGGGTCAATTTTGCACGAATAGGGCCCAATGGGGGTATGGTCATATGGTCTTCCCACCAGGAGAATCCTTTCCACGGGTACGAGTTCTAAGGCCCCTTGGGGATGAACATGGCGATGCACACATCAAATCAGAAAGAGATTTCCACAACAACTGTGACGCTCTGAAAAAATCAAACAAGCATTTGTAGTTGGTTTCCCTACTTGAATGGGATGTTCCTTGCCAAGTCAAGCTGCTGGTATTTAAAAAAATTATAATGAATGAGGTCAGTGAATGCTTTGTAACAGGCGTATATTCTCAACTATTCCCAGCTCAAAGCGGTTGTGACCAATCCAGATGCAATTATCATCATCACGCCTGTTATTATCATTGTACTATCACGATTATTTTTACCATTACTACTACGACTACTATATTACTATTGCTGTGATTGATTATGTTCATAGATATGTTTACTGATTGTCACTATCAGAATCAATCATCATTGACTACGCAAATCGTCTCCCTCGATCGCGGGGTTTTAAGTTCCCGCGCTCCCTCTTCTGCAAGGTCCATAATTAGCACCTCAGCTGATCCCAGCTGAGCATGGTGATCAACCATGGGCAGCTCGACATGTCAGTTCTGTCATGGGGAAAATGGGAGGGAAGATGTGTGCACAATACTACATATAGAATGATGTAGAATGATGTAGACAATTATAGAGATACAGTATACGCTTATAACGTAGATCTGCTTCTATTCTTCATTCACATACACAGGCTATCTTTTTCGCCCAGCCGTGACCAGTCTCGGATTCCCAACCATCACATCGGGATGTTTACTCGCATAGTACGATGACCTCAAAAGCACCGCGGCCGCGTTGCCGCGCAGCCGAAAGCTCATGCTGTAGGGACGGGTGGGCCGCTGGGCCCGTCCCAAACACAGCACCGGGGCCGAGACATCTGGTATGCCAAGGTGGTTTTGCCGGTATGGCCAATGTGACCTGGACCAAGGCTTGGCTGCTGAGAATCAACCAACCATTGGGGCCATGGTGAAACGTCGACAGTATTCCTCTCCAGATCTTCAATCTGTACAGGGCCATCATAGCTTACAACTGCGCAGATATGCCTATTGTGATCATCGAAATTGATCACCGGTCGCTACGTAGGGTGTTTCTCAAGAGCTATGTATCTCCACATCGTATCCGGATTTCATCTCTGCTGTTCACCTCAACATAGCGATTTCTGGATGCTCATCTTCCCAAATGTTGGAAGTAGTATAGCCCCAAAACGATGGAAAAGTTGGAAACCTGGAGATGGCAAGGCATCAAAAAACACCATCCTGATATATCCTGATCCATCCTGGAAATACTTGGCAAGGCCTTCTGCATTATCTTCAAGGGTTACCCTCTGGTAAATTAACAATATAGCTATTGAAAATGACCATTTATCGTGGATATACCCATTAAAAATGGTGATTTTCCATAGTTATGTGGCTGTTTACCAGAGGGTACAATAACATGCATCCATATGCATCCGGTAAACTGACATGGCTATGGCGGCTATGGAAAATGGCTACCGTGTAGTTTGATGATTTACCGTTGAAACACAGTGATTTGACCAGAGGCCAACTGTTAGTTGATCAGAGGGTTTTTTTCGCCATATTTTACCTCGTATTCCCATAATATTCCCAAGCATTGTGGGATGATTTATAACATACATATAACATACATATAACATACATATAACATACATATAACATACATATAACATACATATAACATACTATAATACTATAACCCATTCCAAAAGGTCAGAGAATCCACTCGGCTTCCCAGCTGGCGAAGACATGGGAACTCTGCAGCGGCATTGCACCAGCTCCTTGCATGGCCGCATGGCCGTCGCCGTGGGTCAGGGTGGGGGGATCAAGTTGCAATGATGGAAAGTTACTCAATACCAAAATTTTAATCCAAAGTTTGCCTTGAAGAGTGGAGAAAACAGGAATTCAGGCATATTAAATCTTCTAAATGGGTCAAAGTGCACATTTCAACTACTGGCCTCGAGGGTCTTGAATTTCAACCCATACCCGACAAGGTACCAACGGCTTCTTTTGACTTTCAAGAAACATTGTGGATTCCACTTTCCTTCCACCCTGATTTCTCTATGAGCAACGCCTTCAAGCACCCCGCCCCACCAAAAACCGCTCCAGAGAGGCTTCCAGCAGATCGGGACACAGGGCGGCTTCTGAGCCACTCAGCCAGTGTAATGCTGGCTTTTCTACCACTACCAACATGTACCAACAACTGGAATCACCTGAATGAAAGTTATCCAAAAAATATATCCAGTTGGCCATTTGAAACTGACCCATCGCACTGTCCACTTGTCTTTCGAAAATCCAATCCCAGCCCCTCTTCCGTTCATCCCACAGGGTTCCAATGATTGGATTTAGGCTGACCATTTCATGACATGTCGAAAAACATGTCGATAATTACACGAGTTAGATCACGCAAACAAAATCTTCACCAACATATCTGGAAGATTCTGGAAGTAGGCCCTTTTCCACGTCCAGCTCCGCGGCTCCGCGTCCAGCGCTGGTATTTTTTTTCACCAGCAGAATGCCCAAAGGCCCATTCAGCTGATCCAGGTTGTCTCCACGTCCTTTCCCCCCTGCCATCACCTCGCCATGGCTGTTGCCAGGCCTCCATCGGGTAACGCGGTTGCCACTCTTTTCCTGGGCGCCAACTCTGGAGATCTGCCACGGCTGGTGCCACCATAAAATTGCTGTCCCATGAGGGCAATGTTTATCAATTTTTTTGGGTTTAAGAAATTTTCGACTTGGGGGCCTCCAACCAAAATGCTGTCCAATCAGAAAATGTTGAGAGGTTGAAGGCCAAAGAATGGGTGATTCCACTTCTGCCGTTGTCTTGGGCGACTTTTTTCTGAGAATCGCTCCTCGAATCACCGTGTCTGGATCCATCACTTTTGAACCTGGAAAACCTCAAACTGGGGATGGTCATGTGTAAAGTACCAACATAGAAAACGGTAGAAAAATGTTCCCCTGTATTTCAACTAGTAACTTTCACTGCCTCTTCAGGTGCCAGTGACAGCCAAGCTGCAGTGACCCAAATGCTTCCATCCTCATCGAGGGCTACTCCTTGAGGACCTTCCAGTTCGGGGCATGTGCCCGGTCCACCCACCAGCAGTTCGCATCGAGTCTGCCCCGGCCACCATTGTGTGATGCGTTGATTTCCCATCTCACACACCACTATGGCCACAGTGTCAGCCGATTTGCCTGTCCCGTGCTGGTTTGCTTCTCACAAATTTAGGGCGTGAAAGAAAGAAAAAGCATCACTGAATTGCCATGCAAATATCGTATTTGGAAAGATCAATATAATGCCATTATACAAGTATTGCTATACATATCTAGATAAACATGTCATCAGAATTCAAGATAGCAATAATTTCATGATCATAAAAGATTAATACTTAACAAAAACAACAACTACATAATAATCAATCATCAATGACAATCTATGTATCATCATTTTGCATCTGAATTTCCCTCCATCTGGGGATGGGTCAAAACCCTGGTACCTAGTGAACCCCAAAATAGCTGGTAAATGGATGTTCATCCCACCAAAAATGTATCTATAGGTATTGATCCATACCCATCTGCTGTCCATCCGCACCTTTCGTCTCTTGCAGCGCCAGGGCCACGGGCCCCGCCAGTTGCTCCAAGCCGTCGCCCTCCCCGCGGCCGCCCGCCACGACCTCCACCCACGGCGACCGTCCCTGTCCCGGCCAACGGACCACGCGGTCGTTGCCAAAGTCCTTGGACCCCAAGGGGCTGGAGATTTGTTCCAAGGGAAAGCCAGTTGGGAATGATGAGGGGATGGTTCGATGAGATTTAAGGGAATGTTATGAATATATATATATATATATGTATATATATATATATATATTTATATTTATATATATATATGAATATAACTTAACTATAACATGACGTAAGAAAATAGACATGGGATTGGGATTTAATGGGATCATGATTATGATATATTATGATGGGATACAAGTAGGATAGAAGTGGGACTTGACCAATAAAAATGGGCATAAACCAATGGCTTTAATGGGATTCCATGGAATTTTATGGGGATTGAATGGAACCTAATTGGGATTTGATGGATTTTAATGGGATTTAATGGTGATACAATTGGGATTAATTATGGACTTTAACCAAGAAACATGAGAGTTGGAATCGGTAGGATGGGATCAAACTGGGATGTACAGTAATATGTATGAGTATAACCAACTCATTCTGGTGTTTGGGTGTCTGAAAATGACGGACTTACACCCCTGAAACAACCATTCTTTGAGGATAGATAACGTTGAACCCCAAATGGGATGGGGATGTTTGATGATGTGTTCTTGTTGTCTAGATAAATCTTTGTGCCTATGCAAAAACAACATCAAGGATCATCAAGGAATATGGCAGTGTTGTGGACGACCACTTGCCCATGCCAAATGGATCATGCCATGGTAAATGAACAACTAGAAAAACCAACCAGTCAGGCCCCAAGACCTCCCAACAACTGCCCCTCCCAAAACAGGATATCCACTTGGCGTCCGAAACATACACGCGCCCGGCCGCATCCACGGCCACGGCCGTGGGGCGATTCAACTGCTCCAAGGCGTCGCCGGGACCCTGTCCACCCGCCACCAGCTGTCCGACCGAGGCATCTTTCAGCATCCAGCGACTCACCATATGCGTCTTGGAATCGGCCACATAGAGCCATCCATCATGGACACAAAGACCACTAGGCTCCAGAAATGGCAAAGTCTTGGTGCCAAGGAAGATGTCACCAGGGATGCAGAAGCCTTGGTTTCTGGTGGTTTTTTTCAAAGCCATCTGGGCTCCGATAGGAGTGTTACTTGATCGCTTGGAATCAAGTATTGTATAGTCAGGCAACTAGGAGAATCATGCCCGTTGCTGGGGTTGAAATAACAGGACAGACCAACAAGAACTGCTATGTTGGATCAAGAAAATTGATAAAATTGCCAAAACAAAATCGAACTTCAAACTTCGATAACTTCGCCCAGGAAACCCTTACTTTGAGGATACCAGCAGCTCACCTTCTGTTGCTCCGCCACATAGATGGCTCCCTCGCCACAGATGCCCCGGGGCCCCGCCAGTTGTCCCAGCTGTTGGCCCCGGCCCAGGCCACCGAGCACCACGGTGGCCGTGGGAGTCGTGGCAGGCGCCAAGGTCCAGCGGCTCAAACGGTGGTTGTTGAGCTCAGAGATATAGAGACCTAGCGCTTGGTGAGGATGGTGATCAAGTTGATCTAGTTATGAATTCCCATCTTCAGAATAAACACGATAAATATGGATGTGTTTGACCCATAGCCATGCGACTTGAAGCACCCAGGAATCGTAAGTGGGTTATACATGGTTATACTATTTGGGGATGAAAATCCATAAATATGTTCCAAAGTTGATGATATTTAGTGGGTCGCCCCAGGAATCTTTATCCGCGTTGCAACTTCTAACCCCAGTTAGTTCGGCTAAGTAGGGTGATCATCCCGTTATAAGTGGGGTGAACTAATCTTAACCCACTTACGATTCCGATGAACCACCTGCCAAGTTTTTTGAAGATGGATCAAAACCTATGAATCATCCTTGGGAGGGGTGAATATCCATAAATCCAAGCTAACTTGGGGTGAGCAGGGTACAAGTACCAGGCCCTTACCCCGGCTCGTGCAGATTCTGGAAAAAATCTGGACCAAGATATGGCCATTAGTTGGAAAATGATGATAAACCATGGGAAATAAACCATGGGAATTATGAACAAAACCCATGTACCAGAATTGGATGGAGGGAAAAATCTCGGGTTGAAAACCTGTTTGCTCTTGAACCATCTTGAACCGATCTAATGAGACCCGGTAACGAGGTGCTCTCAATGGCAGCCTGAACAATTATGGGATGTGAATCAGTATTGAGCATAAAATGATGAGGCGAAGCCCCATCGAATCTGGAATATTCAAAGCATTTTTGGCAAATGGTGATGGGACAATATCCATGAAACTCCAGACGCATCCGGGTCAGATCGTCCCCCATGAACCAGCCTAACCCTCTATACTAGTAATCAATACCGTCATTCATCATCACTACATCACTTCTCCCTCCATATGTGTCTCTTTTTTTAGCATCTGAAAACCCATTTTTTATAGGAAAATCCTCATGAAATGTATTAAACAGACGCGCTCAACAGGTATTTTCTCTCAGCTGCCTGGAGGGATTTGTGGCCGCAACTCCTCCGCCCGGAGCACCAGAGTCAGTTCCACCAAGCATTCACAGCGTCCCAAGACATTCGACAGCGTGCCATCCGTAGGTAGAAGCCTCTGGGGATGGGATGGGTTGGAAAAAACACATGAAATTCAACGATTTGATACCCTTTGGTAATGACTAAATAGCTATTGAAAATGGCCCATAGACATAGTTGATTTTCCCATTAAACATGGTGATTTTCCATAGCTATGTTAGTTTACCAGAGGGTAGATGATTTTCCCATCCAAAAACAAAACGATGTTCCATTGCAATGGTTGTTTATTGGAGGGTGGAATGGGCAAAAATGGCAAAAGGTGCATGAAATGAGGATGATAGCACTTTGGAAATCAACCTGAAAGAAATTGAAGCATCAACGTATGAAACAGCGACTGGAACATCCTCTCACCATCTTCAGCAATGCAGAAAACTTCAAATCCACTTCAACCTCAAGCTGTTTCTTGATCAGATGAATCAGCTGAGTTTTAAGTCACAGGGATGTGCCCCTCATGAGCCCCCGGCCCCTGATCCCTGAGTTTCATCCATTTTCGGAGACCGGCTCACTGCTGAAATGTCCATAGGATTCATTGTCATCATGTTTTTTTAATAGAAAAATGAAATCCCCCAAGAGTGATATTTATCACTCTACCTTTTGGGTGGTCACACATATGTATTTTGGGTGGTCATACATACATATATATAATATATACATATATATATATATATATATATTCACATTTAAATGCATCATAAATCATCACTAATCAGCACCTCTCATCCCAGTAACGCATCCTCCCAGAGAAGCTCCACAGAGTCCACGGCCTTGGTTTTGTCCAATAGCTGGATGGTTTCTGATGGAAAAAGCCATCGAAAAAAACCATTGAAATGGATCATTTGGGGCGAAACCCCATGGAAACCTCCATTTTGGGTCCTTGAAAATCTTGAAAAGTGGAAATTCTCAGATCCCGTTTTAGTTTGAATAAAACATGGTCATAATCTTTGAATAGTATGATTGTTGAATCTCCCCAATGATCCAAAGCTACCAGCCCACTAAGCTTCTCAGAGGCACCATGGACCTTGCCAGCTGCTGCTTCAACTCCTCTAAGGACATCAAGGGATCCAGTTCCTGCGATCCCTTCGATCCGGGGACACCAAGGTATCCAAGGTCAACTGATGACCTGAATTTATGACACTTCGGGGGATGACCCCCTAGCCCTGCTATTTTGGAATGAGGCTACCGGAGTTTTGACCGCCATGGCAATATGGGTTTTATGGGAAAGCGGATGATTTTTGTTGGCGTTTTTATGGATACAACGGAGATACAATTGAGGGGGTCCTAAAATGAGAACCCGCACTATATCATGTTCTTAACCCGGGTGCTGTGCTCCCCTTCATTTAACATCCATTTATGGCAGCGCAGTTGTATAGTGCGTAACTGTATTCTATATGTATTATAGAACATGATATGACCTATTCACCCACGAAGCTCCCCATATCACCCAGGTTTTTACCCCACATCTCCAGCATCCCATGGCAACCCATGGCATCCCCCCCCGCTCCTGCGGTCCCCAAAGCACTTGCCCCGACATCGCTCGGACTTGAAGCATCTTCGACATCAAGGCGCGAAAACCAGCAGGTTTTTGCGGGTTCTCTGGGTCTCAACGTAGTCTCACCTGCCTTTATCTGTTTTTTTGAGGGGTATGACAGGACACTTTATTCTTTAATGACTTTAATGACAAGTCATGGATAACGACAAAAATAATGACATTACATTTTGGGGGACTTCACAGGGCTCGAAAATCTCTAATTACCATGCTGACGTGTTTTTCTATGGGTTGGAAAGAACAATCCAATGGCTCAACATGGGGCTGGGGTAAACAGCTAAACTTTAAACGACCGATTTGTGAGAGATTCAGTCTGCAAGCCGCCATAGCACCTACCAAAACATGAAAAAATTGTTACATTGGAACCACTTGGAGGACCAATCCTGTTTGTTGCGGGGTTGTCTTGGTGAAATGACAGGATTTCTGCATCTTGATGACAGAGGAGACGTGTCTGAAAAAAATTACAGATTGCAGCTGCCATATGGTGGTTGTCTGAAAATATGGTACCCCAAAATTTGGTGGTCTATCATAACTTTCCCCATTGAAATTGCGATTTGCGGGATCCCAATTTTCAGACAAACCCATGTATACATCGTGAGAGCGCTTGGGCATCATTGAATTGGGATCACGACTTCATCGCCGAAATCATCAAAAAATGATATGATCTGATGATCTTCAAATAGTTCAACAAAAACTGGGATGTTCATGGATATTCCCTAAATGCTCCCAAAGTTCTCCATACTCTTCCAACCAGGATCACCTCAATCCCACATCCACTGAGCCTCACAGCACCCAAAGGCCGCACAACTTTCTTTCGCGCGCAACTGTCGAACCGCGGGTCATTGGCGTCGCAACTCAGCATGGCAAAGGTTTGGAACGGTTCGAGATTGAAGATCTTCCATGGTCTTCCAGGTCGGTGGATGCAAGCAGTTCAACCAATCATCATCTGTTGAAGCCATTCATAAACCCATTTTTCACACATTCTTTTCACGGTAAAGCCCATGAATAAAGCCATTTTGGGGTATGGTTTTTACATGTTTTTACAGTTTATGCCGGCCCTTGCCACCAGCTGGTTGCCAGCTGCCAGGTGTGAACTTTGCACATTTCAATCATATGGGAGGTGCCTTACTAAAGGGAACCCTGGCCTTGGACAGTTGAAGTTTCTAAGTTTCCTCCTTGCACATAGTTTCAAAGCCCATCGCGAAAGGTGGGACACTGTGAAGGAAACTAGAGGCAAAGGTAGCCAAGATCAAGCGACACATGTTTGTTCTAACTACCACCTTCCAGCCTTACATGTGCGCTGACAATGATTAACCAGTAGACATCATTCCCTTCCTTAGTTGTGACCAGTATGAATCCACTGGATGCCAATCTCCTGGTAAGAAACCTTGTGGGAAATGGTCGTTTTTTCAGATCAGCTGCCATTTCAAGGCATCCCGTGTTTGGCATCAAGCATAGCGGAAGCTGGCAACCTGCGGATGGTCTTCCCTGGTCAAAAAACAGTGGGCCGCTGGAGAATTCCGTTGCAATTTTGGGGCTAGATTTGGGCCGGGAAACACACCAAATGTTCATCAAATGTCCATCATTAGCCATTGATATCCCCATTAACCATCATTAACCAACCAAATGTTCATCTCCACTGCCCCATCAATCAGCCACTTGCCCCTTCCCCAGGCCCCTGTTTGGGCACCTGCGGTGGCCTTGTTTGCACCGGAACGGAGCAGGAGGAGTAGCCTCAGTGGAGTCCCCCCCTTTGAAAAAAACGTGGTTTTTGAAGCTTCAAAAAGAGCAGTCATGAGACGATCCTCACAGCATTGACATCACTTTAAACATGGTGGATGTTGCCACCGGGGCGGTGTCTTTGGGGAAGACAGTAGTTACAGTGGTTATTCTGAGCAGTCCCGGGTGACGGCTTTAAGCAATTTGTGTTTTGTTCACCAGGCCCATCATCTTTTTGCAGAGTTCGTTTGATCGAGTGCTGTGTAGCAAGGCCCCAAGGCCCATCAACAGCCCAGCCCATCAGCAAGGACAGCCGTCAACGGCGGATCTTCCCCCGCTGAGCGGTCAGCTAGGCGAGGATGGTACCACAGTACGTACCTCGCTGGATGGTCCACTGCGTCCCAGGGCTCCCAAGCTGGCAAGGGATAATTCCACTGTGATATCATGTTACATCATGTTACATCCATTGTTGATATTTTCCTGTTGAAAATGCTGGTGGTCCACACCCATGGTTCATTACGATATAATTTGATTATTGATTTAAATATATAATATGATACAATTGATCCTCAAAAACATTGGCCAAACCCTAAATTTTACTTCGTTAAATCCCCATGTTGGGTGGCCAAGCCCCAAAAATTCTGTGGTAGTTTGCCCAGTTTGATATGTTGCCCAGTTTGCCCTTCAGTTGGATCATCTTTGTAGGTGATGAACCCGGGGGTACCCCATTAGCTGGATGGTTTATTTCATGGAAAAACATATTACCATGGATGATGACTGGGGGTACCCCCATTTCAGGAAACCTCCATATGTTCATCACGAATTGCTATATGGGTATGGATCAATACCTATAGATACATTTTAGTGGGATGAACATCCATTTACCAGCTATTTTGGGGTTCACTAGGTACCAGGGTTTTGACCCATCCCCATATATTGCTATCTGCTATCTTCACTTCCTGGCGCTGGCATCCCACTTCGAATCCCATTTCAGATTCTATCGCCATGGTACCGGCATTGGCACGTGGCGCATGGACCCCACCGAGGCAATCGTTCCCACCGGCGCCTTGGGTGTTTGTTTGTTGTTTTTTTGTTCAGGTTCCATTGGGAAATCCCTTCCTCCTTTTAAGTGGTGCTCCTTCGTGGGGATGTGTTTCCAAAAATGGTGGATCTCGGCCATGATTTAGTTGGCAAAGTTAGTGCAAATCACTCCTGTTGGGTTTATGGTACGAAAATATAGAGGTAGTTGAGGGGGGGTTATTACCCACCAAGTTATAACTGGGTGTCTCCACCTTGCAGCTAAGCATTGCGAGTGTTGTAATGTGTTGATGTATTGATTGATGCGTAGAATTCATACAAAGGGGCTGGGATTAGAAGTAGGAACTGAGCCACTGGTCAGAAGCACCATCAAATAGTGAGGATTGAAGCTCTAATTTTGTTGGAACACCTTTAAAAACTATTCCTATCACTGGCCAGTTGTGAAACCCCCTTACAACCTGAGGGCCGGAATGAAATACAGATTAAAATTGGAGCATGTTGGTCATACATACACATTTCCTTCTGGGCAGATCCATTGTCGGAGGTGTTTATTTTCAGCCACTCCCGAAGTACATGGGCATGGGTGAAGAATTAACACCCACACATGCACAGAGGCTGGTCATTTCTACAATGAGGTGGAAATCACAAGAGCATCCCACACATCAGGCTACCCGGCTACCCTATGATCTTGTCACTTAACCGACTTAACCTATCTATATAAACCTCACAGCTTCAGTGAACCGGCGATTCCCCAGCCATTCAGCCGATTGGCCTGAAACAAGGGAGTCTACAGAGTCCCAATCCACGCGCAAAAGCTGGACGTATTGTCTCAGTTGTCAAGCATTTCCCATGGTTGTTGCTTACCCTAAAAAACATAGACTCCCAGAAAAATCCCCCCATTTTTTTGCTTTGAAAGTACCCTGCAGGAACCCCCCAAAAACGGAGTGCCTGGGGAATCATGGGAGGCCTGGGATGCCGAGAGCAAAATTCGAGGAGATACCAGGGAACCATCATTACTCTTAGTAATAATCAATGGAAATTAATGGATATATGATATATACTATATTGGGATAATGTTTTGTTTACAATGATTCTTATTACTAGTTACATCATGTTACATCTAGTTACTAGAAATAATGGAACCGTGTAATAATTATCACTACTAGATCTACTAGTACCAACGTTACTCCAAACACGACAGATGTTTTAAGAATCGCAGCTTTGGGGATTGGATGGAACATCGAGTCTCTTGGACAGACCAGCTGATATTTGAACTCTTGCCACACACAAATGGAACAAGGAAAACCATCAGTTTCATCAAGAGACCCATCTCAGTGCATTTTTCCCTTCGATTCGCCCTGCTTGGCACCACAGGATCCCCAGAAAAGACCAAGGTTGGACTGTTTGCACCATAAAATGCAACCCACATCGTCCAGCTGCCAGCTGATTTCGCCAAACATGAGATTTCACCAACCATCAAAATATCATCATTTGGTGATTCAACATGTTATAACATGTTATAACCAGAAAAAATGGGAAGATTGACCAGCTATATTCGGTTTAATATCATCCCCCGCAGCTTCGATGGGAGGCTGCGATTTGGTACGGTTAGGTCAGCTAGGCCTCCCGGCGGCATGTTCATCGACGCTGGACCCAGCACTTCATGTCGTTCCTGAGAATGGATTGGTGTTGGGACCAAAATACACTGGAAACCCATGGCTGGTTGGTGGCAACCCCTCTGAAAAATATGAAAGTCAGTTGGAATTATTATTCCCAATCTATGGAAAAATGAAAGCCATGTTCCAAACCACCAACCAGATGGGGTTTTAGTCCCAAATTGCTTGGAGATCGGCCTGGGGACCCAAGCTTTGAGCTGCCTTTCCCACTCACGTTGCATCTTGCTCTTGGACTCATATTGATTCTGTTGGACCTCGGGTGTCGTGGAGTTTTAAGGTCCCAAACTTTTGGAGGGGTTGAAATGGGATTTTCGTGTCTCCTTTGATGATGGAAAATGGATCAAAGTCGAAGGCTCTCAGATGTCTGAAGTGTGTCGGACAAGCGAAAAAACCCTCACATAGATCGCCTTTCGGTCCTTGCCTTTGAGTCTTGACCGCCTGTAGATCTCTACCCCATGTTTGCCAACACAGGGTTCGATCAATGTCCAATCCTCAAATAACTTGGGCTTCTCCAAGTTGGGGAACCATCAGAATCATCAGAATCCTTCCTACCGGCGACTTTTGTTGGGGTCCCCAATGTGAAGGCACCTCAATTTTCAATGCTGGTGACCCAAAAAACATCCAGCCAGGTTCCAGGTCCCAGGTCCCAGGTACCTCCGAATGCAGTTTCGTTGCGGAGTCAACATATTGCCTGCTGAGCAGCGGTGATCCCCACTGGAATCTTGGATGGCCATGGATCACTGGAATCACGGGCCTCTGCATTTCCGCCTGGGTAGCGGCAAACTCTTCTTGCATTTTCCTGTCAAGAAAATCCCGGGGCAATCCGGGGGTGGTTCCCCCACGCTGCGAAGCTTCGCATCAAAATGTTGTGTTAACATGCAATAATCATATGATTGGCTTACAGCAAAATCCTGATGTTGATCATGCACTAACATTCTGATGTCATTTGACGACCAACAGCCTTGTTGATTGGTTACACTGGGAGGAACGCAAAAAACATGTAGCTTCTTGGGGGTGGTTATGACCTATGGAATTTCCCATCAACAAAGCCAACAGGATGAGGGGAAAGGCCTCTGCTGGTACTCCAGAGTCAGAGACCTCAGAATGGGATGAAGATGGATGAAGATGAGCAGTTGGGTTGTGACAGTGAACCCCCACTGTAGAGTTGAATTCATTGATCACTCGAAGCTTCCCTGTGACAATTTCTGTGGTGTGCGAGAATTCCGGTGAGGCTCTTCCAATGTGGAACTATCTCTTGGGTAGCTTCATCTGGAACAATTGCTTTCCACCAACCACATCCACCTGCAAAAAACATTGAGGCATTGCATAAACTAGACGCGCACAAATTCTTTCTGACAGACTGGGCTTTCTTGCTCTTGATTTGAGCTCCTCCTCTTCCTCATTCCCTCTCTCTTGAATTACCTCTTCTTGCATCCGCAATTTGTATTTTCCCGCCGCTTTTTGTTTGATGACTTTGTGTCCAACCCCAAAAATGCCACAGCGTGCCCCCTTTTGTAGAACGGATTGCCCAACTCCAAACAAATAACGACTCCCAGCAAATGATTGAGATCCCTGCGCAGCTTGTTGTTCAAGCGCAGCCCTGCGGCATCAAAGAGAAATGTGTCATAGAGTGGTTGTTGTTTTTTTCTGAAAATGGAGGTGCACCCCCAAATGGCCGGTTTTATAGGTACAAAGATAATAGGCCGCTGGATTTTTGGGGTATCTGATTTTCAGACAAACCTAAGTAAAAATAAGTGTGATGAAATTGGCAGTCGCAAGTGCGATGTAGATCAATTGATAGAGATAACCCTGATAGAGAGGAGTTCTGATAGAAATGAGTTTGATGGAGTCAACAAGTTTCATAGAGGTAGACTTCATAGGGGGAGGTCATGTCAGAGTTCGGTTTAACAGAGATTTTGGTCTGAGAAGGTGCAGCCGAAGATGCCTCAATTCGTAGCTGCAACTGGCTCCCCAAAAAGTTCATAGGGAATATGCTGCCACCAGCATGGCTCTCATCAGCCTGCTACCTCCATTCAAAAACTACATAGCCAAGTACCCTCTGGTAAACTAACATGGCTGTTGAAAATCACAATTTTTAGTGTGTAAATCCACTATAAATGACCATTTTCAATAGCTATGTTAAATTACCAGAGGGTAGTCACCATTAATCGTCATTAATCACCATTGGTTCCCATCATCATTCGTGATTACTGGGGATCGATTCCCATCACCATTCATCCCCATTAAATCTATGAAAATCACCATTATATAATCACTATTGATAGATGATAATAGATGAGATATATTAATCATCACTATATGATCCATATTAATATCAATCCATGTATTAATATCAATAATAATAATAATTAATAATAATAATAATAAATAATGATTAATAATAATAATTAATAATAACAATAATATATATATATATACTCACCATTATATTCATTATATGATCACTATTTATAGATGATTGATATCAATAGACGATTGATCCCCATGAATCACCCGGAGACCTTTGGTCAAGAGCCGCTTTCTTCAGGCCCATCCTTTGGCGGCCAAAGTTCCGAAAACGAGCGGTGGTGACCCTGGTGACTTTGGTAAAAACATGGTGGAAAAATGTGGGAAAGACCGGAAATCCCTGATTTTTATGGAGCTTGTTATGAGAAAATCATGTAGAAAATTGTAGAAATGGAGGATCTTCCACCAGGCCACAAATTGAGGGCAGTTCAATCTGAGTCTGGGGCAAAGCATGGTTGGTTTGCTCATCCAAAGCCATTTCCTGCAGAATTCCACGCTAGCTTCTGCCGGAGGATCCCACTTCGAGGACATATTCTGCAGTAGGGGTTCAGTGAAAAATTCAGCCATGTACCAATCCGCTGAAGTGGAAAACAATGAAGTGCACGTGATATTTTTGCGATGCTGAAGATTGAATACTTTAAAAGCTGGTTGATGGAGTGACCAAGTGGTTGACTGAATGAGTGCGTGAATGGTTGATTGATGGAATGGCTGAACGACTAGTCAATGAGTGAATGGCTGAGTGAATGAATTGGGGAATGCGTGAACGGAGGAATGACTGAACGACTGCCTGAGCGACTCTTTATGACCCAAGAACATGTCAGAACATTTCCAAAGTGAGCTAGCTGCTAGATGCAAGGTGATTCATTCATTGCTCTTTATTGTTTATCCTCTGGTAAACTAACATAACTATGGAAAATCACCATTTTCAATGGGAAAACTCATTATAAATGGCCATGTTCAATAGCTTCATTGATTGATTTTTCACAGCTTCATTGAAGCAAAATGAAGCAACGAAGCCGCCATCTCCTGCATTTTGACCTGCTGCTCCATGTGCAGCCTCAGTGGGCGAAGGCTAAGCAACCATTGGAGCACCAGTGGGCCCTCCGAAAAAGCCAGATGCCCTTAGGCCCTATGGCTAATCTAACATAGCTATAGAAAAGCACCATTTTCAGTGGGTAAATCATGGTAAATCCTCTATTTATTGGGCAATTTGCGATGGCAAACTGTGAAAAATTCCCGGGCAATGGATGAATCGCCGAGGTCAACTCACCTCACCATTGGAGTCACCGGGGCCACCGACAGCAGAGCTTGTTTTTGCTGTTCCGCTGCCTCCCAGCACGGTCCATCGGTATCTTAGGAGCTCTAAGAAACCTCACCCCACCATGTCACCATGTGTGGCGACATTCTAAGGATTGGCCGTTGACAAGTTCCGTGGGTCACTGGCATTTTGCTGAAAGTTCGGCATGCCAATCATATTTTGCCAGGCTAATGCTGGGGGATATCCATTCTCGGGGAAGATTGCTTTTGGTAAAACCAATAGAGGGAATACCAATAGATCCCAATAAGGACATCCTACCAATAGAGGGTTTTACCATTTAATAGAGGGGTTTGATGTCTTTTTGGTAAAACCCTCTATTAATCAAACCCCTCTATCAATATTATTAACACTAATCAACCAACCAATGGGAAAAGAACATCTATGGGGAAGATTCCCAGACTCATGGTGCCACCAATGGTCCCTCTGTCACATCTGGATCGTTTGCGTCACCGCCATGTCCCCCTTTTTTTCGCAGTTTAAGGTAACGTAACGCAATGCAATGTCTCTATAATCTACATCTATAATATGTATATGTTTGAAAAAAATATGTATGTATATATATATATACTGTTATATACTATGTATATATATATATGTGTGTGTTCAATATGATACAATATGTATATATTTCACAGAACTTCCATGTGTTGACCATGTGATTTTCGCGCATCTCGCTCACCTCGTGCAGCTGCTTCTTCCTCTCGATATTTTGCCTGGATCGATCGTTGACAGTCCCAGAAATCTGGCACGAGAAATACCATGTATATACCATGTATTCATCTGGTTTAATGATGTAATGATGTCTAATGAGAAGTTTCATCTGATTTTAATATATTTGCATATATTTGCTATGTTTTCATGATGGTTTCTAATGATATTCAATATGCTCATGATTTTGGTTTATCCCAAAGATGCTTGAAACGTGTTGTTTGACATCTTTGGAACCAGCGACCAAATTTCAGGTGCAAGAAATGATGTGGTAGATGGGATTGATCTTCAGCAAACATCATCCAGTTCACAAAAAAAAAAGCCGCGCTGTCCAAAGTTTTTTTTGTGCTAGTGCTGCTAGTGAAGTGGCCAAATGAACTGCCAAAAAATCGAAAAAAAAAATGGCTGATCCCGCTGGGCTTCACCCCACTGCTGAAGAGATTTGTTGCCCTCTTCAAGCTGATGTTCAAGGCTCCTGGCGGTGCTGGGCAACCCATGGCTGGCTGGGAATCCGCTATAAATGAAGCTTTAATGGGAAAAACATGAATAACTTCGGATGTTCAATTGCCATGTTTGATTACCGGAGGGTGGGTCAGAAAATGATGAGAAACCCTTGGAAGTGTGGGCAATTCCTGTACTTCTCACTGCGAAATACGGCGATCCATCAAAGGTTGCAGATGTTGAAGTCACAGCACTGCCGGCGTAAAGATTCACTTCCAAGTCGGTGTTTCTACATGATTACCCTCTGGTAATTTAACATAGCTATTGAAAATGACCATTTATAGTGGATTTTCCCATTAAAAATGGTGATTTTCCATAGTTATGTTAGTTTACCAGAGGGTATTCCATAATTGTCCAGTCAACAGTTGAGATATTCCATTGCCATGTTGCATTACCAGAGGATAATTATACCAGCCACCTTTGCCAACTGTCAGCGACCCAAGTTTTCTCGAAGGATACCCCGAAAAAATAGGGGCCATCGAAAAAAGTCTTCGGAACAGCTTCGAAAAACCACGGCTTTGAAAAAAATGTCCCAAAATGAAGGACGAAGCCATTGCCCATATTTACCCGTCATTGTTGGTTACAGTCTGTTATACATCCCATATTATATATCCCATCATAAAGCCCGTAAGATGCTTGGTTTCATGTCCCACGAATCGTTTTCCAACTTCCAGCTTTCTTAGTTTTACAACAAAAAAACTAATATACATCTATAATCATCTATAATATATATATAAGCTATGTACAGTATATATATATATATATACATTATATACTGTATATATATCCAATGAATATATCCAATGGATCTATCCCCATCACCCCAGATGTTTCCCCGCTGAGGCCGCACCTGCAGTAGGCCAGTTTCTGCTCCTCGATGGAGGTGGGATCCGGAAAGCCCCGAGTGAAGGGCCCCTCGCAGCGATAAGGAAAGGGTCATGAAATTTGGGGATGGGGAAAGGGTGCGTTACAGTTACTATATGTACCCTCTGGTAAACAGCCACATAACTATGGAAAATCACCATTGTTCATGGGAAAACTCACTATTTCTATGGCAATTTTCAATAGCAAACTGTTAAATTACCAGAGGGCAACCACCAACAACTCATGAAAGGGTTTGACTTTTAACTTTTTGACTTTTTGATTTACCGGATGCCTGTCCAGCCGAACATGCGCAGCTCTTTTTTGCTTAGGGAAGTGAGGACCAAGGTCTCAAGGGTGCAACGGTAGTGGATCATCCCTTAGACATCAACAGCGCTGTGACAGATATCGCCACTGATATATGGCTTATAAATGGGATAGCCACTGTGGGATATATGGGTTATATGGGTTATATATGGATTATATATGGGTTATCTGGGTTATAAATGGTTATACTGATATGATAAACCACTGAATGGTTGCCTCCCCGACACCGGGTTCTTTTTCGCAGCTAAACACCAAGGGCGCCCCAGTGAAATGCACCTCGCTGTCAACGCTGCGAGGCGATTCCGCCTGATCTGGTGGCCATCAACTGAGGTAATTCCATGGCTGGGAAATTGCCTGAAAATCATTCACAGCAATCCATGGAGATGATGATGATGATGATGATGATGATGATGATGATGATGTTTGGAGGTTTAAATCCCTGTTCAGACAAAGCCATTTTTTGAGGGGGCGACTTGACCAGCAGAAGGTGAGGATCTGGCAGAATCGGGGCCGCCAGCACCTGCGACGTAAGGTCCATCCCCCTGGGACTGGTATAGGACTACCCCCAATCATCCATTTGGGTATGGGTCAAAATTAGGTACCCCAAAATTATGGATGGTTAATACTAAACTAGACTAACATCTGCGGTCCCCTAGGTCTTCCATTTTGACCCACATCCATTTGATTTTCGGATGTCCCATACCATCCAGCTATTGGGGTACCATTGATGGACATCCACGGGCTGCCACTTCGCCTGCGATCGGAGCCGCATATACCTGACGCAGCAACTGGCTTGGAAGTTCTCAAGTATTTGGGATATATTTCGGTGTGTCCTAACGGGGCTTTAATGGGAAAATATCCATGAAATCCATGAACATCCGATATGCGAAGAGATGTCTATTCACTGATCTTGTCATCTATGTATTTGTTTTGACTTATCTAGGCATCTATGCATTTGATGGTTTGTCTACATCAATATCATACAAGGGTGGTAAACCCAAGACCACAAAGCTACCAAATTTTGGGAGGCTTTGAATCCCATTAAATTTACTAAATTTATGGTGATGGGGACGATGGTCCTATGAGCTCCGGATCCTCCTAGCTCAGCTCCGCACAGCACGAGGATTCACGGCTTGCGGGGCCTCATTTTTGGCACATCACCAGCTCTGTTTTCCGAGAATTTCGCCCGGAAGAACCCAGGTTTTAGTTACCCACAAGTAATGGGTTTTCCCACAAAAAGATGTGGAAAACCTACGGTTTACCCACAAGTAATGGCTTTTCCACAAACTTTTTGTATGTTTAAAGGAGGGTGGTGTCCAAAACAGCGAGGTGATTTGTTCAATGGAAAACACCTCAAAACGCCAGCAGAAACCCTGGAATACACTCCCATCCCATAAACATCACCTTGAGTATTGGATCTTACTCATACGGCTCACATACCGATGAAGATTGGATGGGTATGCAGTTCTACATATAAATCATCGAACCTATCCCTGTTTTTGCCTTGTTCATTGGCTATATCCTTGTATTTATAGAGGTTAAATGCTCATGTTTCTCCATTGTTGAGGGTATTTTTTTTGTCTTTTCACCATGTTTCATGGTAGAAACTCCATGTTAAATCACCATTTTACATGCTTATTGATGGTAAAATTGTTCCATGTTATGAGTTTTTCTACCTCAGGGGCTTAGTTCGCATCCACCCAGGTGTCCCCAACCGTTCTGAGTCCCTGGAAGCTTTGGGGACCTGGTTTCGGCGCCGAAATCTGCAGGATTTTCTATGGAAAATCACCAGAAACTAGGAGTAAATCAGAAGAAACTCAGGGATTTTCACTATGGATCACTGATAAAAAGATAGGAAACTTAGATTATATACAGTTCAGTAAATGGAATCTAAGAAGGAAAAAAACTGGAATGCTGCCAACAAAAGAGAAAATCAATCAGGTACACGGTACAACCAACAGAAAAAAGGAAATCTACGCAACAAGTTCTTAATTTGGCTCAAACATCGAGTTGGGAGATTACCCATTAAAAATGGACCACCTTCGTGTCATCAATTAAAATAAGAGGATGTCATATATCAGCAATAATTACTTGGAAAGATTTGGAACATTTGAGATAATCTCCAGATATCACTAGCAGGACATTGTAGGATATTAATGGATATTAGTGTTACCATCTGGCTATTTAACATAGCCATGGACATATCCACCATTTTTAATAGGTAAACCATCTATAAATGGGCCATCTATACCATGGCTATGTTAAATAACCAGAGGGTATAGATATATTTCAGGCCTCCAAGCTATATATCTCGATTCCCAGGATTCCAATGGCCTGGCACACCTGGGACACTCACAGAAGACACCGGCATCGCCACGGCCTGCCGTTGGGATCGTCTTCATTGGCCGTGAAAAAGGGGAAGTTGTGGGACCATGTGGGACCCACGGACACGCCGTCCTGAACCCCACGTGTTTAAGATTTACCCTCTGGTAATTTAACATAGCTATGGAACATTACCATTTATAGTGGATTTTCCCATTGAAAATGGTGATTTTCCATAGTTATGTTAGTTTACCAGAGGGTACAAAATCCCAAGGCAGTAGGTGTAGCTTTTTGTAAATAGGCCCCAATTGCAAGTGTTGGACCAAGTCGAAAAGCCCAGTTTCATTGGATGCCGCCCAGGGAAAACAAACTGAAAAAAAAGCCCTCGCTCGTAAAATCAGGTATGTTTACTTCTACATTAGTCTAGTGCAAATCGGCTTTAGTTTATTATACCTGATTTATACATGAGCATTACCGTCCGTAGTTTATTATAACGTCATTGTATATTGGGTATACAATATATATATATATATATTAGGCATATGTTAGATATGAATTTTACCATCTGCTTATGACTAACAGTTTGCCATGGAAAGATCCACCATTTTGAAGTTCGGGAAACCATCTATTTCGATTAGGGCCATCTATACCATGGCTATAAGATGCCCAGATTCCATAGATTCTTTCTGGGACCCCACACCCGATAGCTTCCTGGCGCCATGGTGCACGACCTCGACTGACCCGCACCGTTGCCTGTGGAAATATCAGGAAATTAGATAACTTTCCTAGGGAAACCATGGATTTTCATGGATTTTCTACATCTTGTTGTATGTTTATCCCAGGGTAAGAGGGATTCTCACTTCATTGGTTTGATGTTGTTCTGTGTGTTTAATGTCAAATTCCCAAAACAACTAGCAGAATCCAACATAAGAAGCACAGTATGATAGGATCGTCCCAATATGTGTACTCTGTATATATATACATATATGGGTATGGGTCAAAACCTTGTACCCCTTCTGTTCACATCAAAATAGCTGGTAAATGGATGTTCATCCCACTAAAAATGTATCTATAGGTATTGACCCATACCCATATAATATACACATAAGGATATGCTAATAACACCTGAAGCAACCTGAAGCGATTGCTGTCACCAAGGGCATGACATAGCAGGCCCACCGTCCACCTTGGCGATTGTCATCCCTTAAACCATGGGATTTTCATGCATCTTATTTTCAGACAAGCCATGACAAGCCCACGTCAAAGAGACTGGTTCAGCTCAATCCGGGCGAGGTACAGACGAACCAGGACGAGCGAATAAACATGCTATTGCAACACACTTGCGAAGTGCGCAAAAACACACTTGCGAAGTACGGAAACGTCGAAGCAAGCTCTTGAAACATGTTGTGAAACTCATCTGGGTTTGTCTGAAAATGGGATACCCCAAGATCCACTGGTTGATCACTATTTTCTCCATGAAAATGGACAAAGTGAGAAGTTAAATTCCCCATTTTCAGACACACCCATCTACAGAAAAGCAAGTTGCTCTTGGATACGAGAGCTGTCGCCACCATAATCTGCATAGCCCCATGTTACCAGCGATCCATCTTCCACCACTGCAGCAAAGGCATGATCTGTGGCTTCAACCTAAAAAAAATAATAATGAAGTTGTCACAGCTGCCGCCCTTGGTACGCGAGCAGCTGGAAAAGTGACCTCAGAGTCCTTAGAATCCCAGGTCCTTGGAACAACAGGTTACATTCCTATGCAACTTCGTGTGAATCCGTATAACGACATTCAACAACCGTAGCAGCAACTTTAGCAAGATACTTTAAGACACTAGTGTCACCATTAATAGTCGGCCAACCAAACCTAGCCGTGAGGGGGTTTTGAG
>Ga0126342_10002023_pt1 | contig 30593 bp, 29 predicted proteins | sample Cyp1metagenome_FD_92528 | JGI IMG/M metagenome (GOLD analysis project Ga0126342, IMG submission 92528) | Coral microbial communities from Lord Howe Island, Old Settlement Bay, Australia - Cyphastrea 1 metagenome | ecosystem: Host-associated > Invertebrates > Cnidaria > Coral ...
CCAAGAATTATGGAAAAAAAAAAGGTTCGGATCACATCCGGGATATTTTGAACCCTTATGGGGAAAAATCCAATTATGGAAAAATCGGACGCAGGCGCCGCCTGTCTAAGTTGAACGTTTTTTGTTTTTCCATAATTCTGTCGGTGACCATAAATCAACTATTTCTATGGCCATTTTCCAGTTCGCAAACTGTTTGACATCACCAGAGGCAATCTGTTTCTGTTCAGATACACACCAGTCATCGATCGCCACAATCGATCGATCCAATCCGTTCCACCGAAAGGGATCCATGGCCACTGTCTGAGAAGGTACGGCTGGCTAACCCTCCAAATTAGTTCGTTAAATTATACCCCAGTCCCACTTCCTAAGAAGATACGACTGGATCCTATGGGATTATACCCCCGGTTCACAAGATCGAAGCTGAATTGATGGGTTTTTAGCTGATTCTTGAAGACTTGGATGTGACCATAAATATGAGTTCCAGAAATAAGAGGGTGGAACTAACTTAACAATACTTAACAACCAAAAGATCGAAACACTGAGACTCCAGGCGAAGCTCTTCCGACACCATGCGAAGCTCTTCACGACGCCCGGTAGAAAAAACCATGGGATTTCTTTTGCGCAAAAGATTGGGATTTCTCCGCCCAAAACATCTGGGATTTACCAAGATCTGCCTTAAACATGGGCCAGTTTTGCGTAACATGTACCAAACATGGAGCATCCTGGAATAGACATGGGGCCCATGGGGATTTTTTTATCTGGGGATGTGAAGCAACAAGATTTGGGATGCAGCAAATCAAAGGTTGCACCCTTTAGCTCAATTCAAGGTACCACGTTGGAGAGTCTTGGTGAATCTCGTTGTTGGTTTATTGTTTGTTCCATGTCTTTTCCCATCACCTGTGGTGCCCAAAGGGTCAAGCATAGCAGCCACACTTTCAACTACTTTCAACCATGTGGATTCAAGGCTTCTCTCACAAACAGGCTGATCCTGTGTATGTTTAAGGTACATGATTGCCAGATGTTACATCAAGCTGTTAATCAAGCTGCTAATCAGCCCTTAGTTCTTGGTTTCCTTCGGATTCACCCTTCACAAAGCCTGATGATTCGGGTCGAAAAGGCGGCAGCTGGGACTCCCCAGTGCGCACTGGAGTCTTCTGAATCTAAATGGATGGTTTTCTTGAGGGAAAATCCTAGTAAAATGGATGATTTGGGGGTACCCCTATTTCAGGAAATATATATATATATATATTTATAATTATATATACTTTGAAGTAGATTCTGTCAGTAATGTAATTCTATGAGCCACATCCCACTTCCACTAACTTTCAATGTTTGGATGGTCGTGGCTATGGCGGCCATGGCTCAAGTTTAAGTACTGTGAAAACTGGACCACTTTTTACCAGTTGTCGATGGTTCACAGTCAGTAATATGTTCATGATCCTGGCTACCCTCCACGCATTTCCGATCCAGATCCGCCCAAAAAAATATGGGTGTGTCTGAAAATGTTGTGTACCCCTAAACCCAATGGTTAATGATCATTATCCCTATTAAATGGCTATAATTGGGAATATTGGTCCTTTTCCGAAAGCCTATTTCGTGCGAGTGCGAATCGCAAAGGCTTCTTGGACCCAACCAGCTATGCAGCCATTGGATGCTTCCCCACCATAACCAGGACATCACTGCCGTCGAAGCCGTCCCCGCTCGGTGTTTTTTTCGGCCCCAAATCACCGCTTGAGGCGACTGAATTCCGTCACTGCTGTCTGGGATCCAATGGGATGACACATATCATGGAATTTCACGGGACCAGCCGTTAGCTAAGTTGGTTTAGTTTTGACCTTTGTGGCTGAAGGTCAAAGTTGAAAAATCCAGGCCCTCTGACAAACGATCTAGAAACAACCGATGTTCATGGATGTTCCACTTTCAAGCAAATTGGTCACAGGGTGTTGGTCGAAAATTCTTAAAGCCTCTGGAATTCAGGCACAACATGGTGATGACTTTGTACAATTGTCGCGAACGATTGAACGATGTCTCCAAGAAACTGTCCATCGGGTGTCAGCAAGGAGAGCGCATGATCAGTGGATCAACGTGTCAGCAGCATGCAACGTGCAAATGTTGGCTTCAGCCAGGATGTCCAGTGGTTTTCCCTACCTTCCGAAAATGATGGATACCCCCAAATGGCTATCTGTTGTGGCGAAAATGATGATAGACCTTTTTAAAGCTGAATTTAATTCACCAACCTCAAAATAGCTCAAATATGCTCAAACAATGCCATTTGGGGATGATTCCCCCTACTAAAGCATCTTTCTGATATGTTCTGATATTTTCTGGATATGTGGTGCACTGGTGCACGTGTTCGACGACATACAGCTGCATCTTCCATGCACCCGTTGGACGCCCCAAGATTTCTGCACTGTCGCCCATCGCGGAGACCGGCAATGGGTGGTTGGAACTCTCATGACGACAGCTTGGAACTTTGGAACTCGGGTGAGTTGCAAACAACACATATAAGAATCAATAGGTCCTTCCAAGCTGCCAAGCTGCCATCATGGTCAACGCCCTTCCTAAAAGGGTATGGGTCAAAATTGGGTACCAACAATGGGAAGTACCCTATGGTACCATACAAAGCTTTCTAAACATGACCAAAATCCGCAAGAAATCTACATATTTTGGTGTTTTTTGTGTGTGTGTGTGGGTTTTAATCTTCAAAAATCATGCCAGAGTCTAATCCATTTTGACCCATGATGACCTAAATACCTCCATCAAAGTTCGCACCGCTGCGAATCCGAAGATTTCAAGGACAGTTTGGGCCTCCACTTGGGGTCATCCAACCCCTGGAGACGGTCGACCTTTTCAGCTCAGGTCATGGTCGTGACCGATCTTTGGAGGCGCTTTCCATTCCTGGGCCATCATTCGTGCCATGGGCAGTATACGGCGATATTTAAAAAAAACATTCATAACTGGTTGGTGGTTTCAACCCCTCAGTTGGGGTTATTATTCCCAATATATGGAAAAATAAAAAATGTTCCAAACCACCAACCAGGATAGGTTTATTCTTGGGTTTACCACATTAATTAATCTAGAAGAGAAATCATCTGGAATTTTAATTTGCTGCAAACAGAGATTCTCAAGGAAAAAGAAGCAATAAGTAATACACCAGCATTGTAGCGTAATCAGTTCTTCTGAGTGCGACCCCAATTTCGCCAATTTCGAGTCCTGCATTGTTTTTTTGGGCAAGAAATTCAGCCATGTTTCCCTAAACTTCAGCCATCATTTTTTACAAGGTGAGGTCCCCAAATAAAATCGCCAAGTTGAATTGTAACCTGGTAAGTTCTGTGGTTCCAGGGAGATACATAACTATACTATTCATGGGTTTATAAACCAACTTACAACTGGGGGGGTGGCCGAAAACCTGTGAGCCTTCAACAGCCTGACCGGCAGCCATTATTGGTTTATGTTGATGGTAATGACTAATCCCTCATTTATATATATATAAGACCACCTTAATTTGAAAAATCATAATAAAACATAAAGACTAGATTCCCAATGAGTTTTGGGATTGCAGTAGTCAGTAATTAATGATATGGCAGTGTGTCAAAACCTTGTACCCCTGGTGAACATCAAAATAGCTGGTAAATGAATGTTCATCCCCCTAAAAATGGTATAAATAGGTAGTGATCCATACCAATATGTTTCAAGGGCAGCCATATGTCTGATATCATATGGAAGATGTCTCCAATGTCCCATCCGAAACGCCAAGTTGCGCCGCTTTGGGCGGGTGGTCAGAGAATTTCAACTCAGTGGATCCATGGGATTTTTCACGGGGCCCTCCATGGTGGGTGGCTTTCTGGGTGTTTCCCCATGAAAAAAGGGAGCGATTTGAATGGGAAATACCATGGTTTTTTCCATGCTCAAGTTACTCAAGTTCTCAGAAAATTGGTGTGGGAAATGGACATCCAAGCAACCAAATCTCAATAATTGTCAATAGGGATCTTGAGTGATATCACCAATCAAAACTGCAGTGCAACCAGTGAGGCATGAGAGCCAACAAATATGCCTCCTGAGTTTCCCTCTTTTACCTTCCCGGGGTGACATTGGGAAAAACACGACAGGGCAGCATGGCATGACTCAGATTGAATGAGTGTCCTCCCAAAAAAATTATGATCATGTCTGACCTACCGTAAAAACTTGGAAAAAAAACACTATATACTTCTACGGGCCATGGAGGTAGTTGCTGGCTAGTAATTGCCTTATCATCCAGATCCATAAGTGCAAATAATTATGTGTATATATAAATATATATGATTATATGTATGTACATAGTTTGAAGCGGCAAACTTCCCCAGTTTCAATTCAGCCAGTTTGAAACCACTTCATGAACTTTGCGGCGCATCATACAGTATGACCAGTCGTCATACCAAGACCGTGTTTTGCGGGTTACTGGTCCCTATGTTTTCTGGGATATAGTGGGATACAGTTGGATATGTTGAGATATTCCATATGTTGCTTAGTGGTTTCAACCCGCGGAAACATACGTATGTTTGTCATTGTGGATAATCATCCCAGGTTGGATGCAAAATAAGAACCATTTCACACCACCAATCATGACAATACTCAGTTCAAATCCAGCTCCATACTCGTTGATGGTTTGGAACTCCCAAATGTCGGACCCACCAGCAATTTGCCCCATCTTTGAGGTCTATAGTCAGTTGCATCACTTATATCCCAATTTTAGCTGGTTTTAGGTGGCTATAACATCAGTTATTTCCTCATTTATTTGTTTCTAGCTTAAACATGGTCCAACCATACCGTAACCATACATCCATACCATACCATACCATACCATACCATACCCATAGGCTCACCACATCTCAGCGGCACCGCTGGCTGCGTCGAAGCGGCGTCTTTGTAGGCGACTCCTCCACAAGGATTGTCTCGGCTCATGTCGCCCCAGATCTCCTGTGCCCGTGTGCCCGATGTCAAACTCCAGGATCAAAAAAAAGGGGGGGATGTGGCACTGTGGTGTGTTCACCCATCATTCCGAAAGCACCAGTTAAAAAAAGTAGGAAGTAACAATTTATATAATAAGTTATAATACAATTTAATGATAGTAATATATATATATATAGTAATTCAGAAAATCATGGGAGGCCCCCCAGGCTCAATTTCAGGGTGTACTAATCCGTGCTTGACAGATATCGCAAGCTCTTCTGTCCGACAGGTCCATTCCTCTGCCGAAATCCCTCGCTGATCGGCCTAATTTGTTCCCTCGGGGTTGGTGATGTTTGATCATTCTTAATATATCAATATCTGGTTGGTGGTGCAATAACCATCTTGAAAAATGATGGAGTTCGTCAATGGGGTTGGGATGACATCCCATATATGAAATGGTAATTAAAAAGTGATTGAAACCACCAACCAGATACCCTCTGGTAAACTAACATAACTATTGAAAATCACCATTTTTAATGGGAAAACTCACTATAAATGGCCATTTTCAATAGCTATGTTAAATTACCAGAGGGTATGGGTTCACCCCAGCATCCGCTGGGCGCAAATCTCGAAAGCTCTTCGAAACCTCTGACGAAACAGCACTGCGATAGCGACACCTTCAAGGACAGATCATGGCGCCCTGGGGTCGCTCCTTGCAGTATTTGCTCTTCCACATGTCTTCGAAATCTTTTTGTTGCTTCTTGATGAACTTCCCCCACCTGAGGCAATTGGTCAACGCCATTGGCAGGGTGCCAGGAGATAGCTTCTTTAGGGATTCCTTACATAGATGGATTCATGGGACGCTATTGATCACCATGAACCTGAGGTTGTCTACGTGGGTCAGGCCAAATCTTGGCCCTTAAACGCACAAATAAAAGGTCCTTTCTAGTGAATGGATCATAACATGTCATAACCATCTATAAATGGAATATAATGGAATCATCCCACGAAATAGAGACTTACTAACTATAGGATTATATGGGTTATGAACCACTTACGATTCCCTGGGATGATCCCCCAAGTAGAAGCTTGCATACAGTCGACCAGTCTTTCGTTCTCCTACCCGCCCGGCGGCCAGGCCCCCCAACATGAAGCGAACCAAAAAGAAGACGATCACCGGCAAAAGCCTCATCCAGGCACCAATTTGCTGGGGGATACCCCTTAAAAATGGTTGATTTATAATGGAAAATCCCAATCTCAAATGGATGATGAACAGGGGTCTCCACATTTTAGGAAACTTCCATATTTATACCACAGAAATGATGATTTGCTGTACTTATTTGTCCGACTTTGCTATTGCATGATACAGTAATTACTGAAGTATGGTGGGTAAATCCCAGATTTGGGTTATATATGTTGCTTACACAATAAGTACATATCCCAAAAAATATTCCCATGACATATCCTCACTATAGTTGCTTTAATCAACCATTTTCGCTATATCCCAACCCAATATCCCCTGAACTATCCTAGTTGTGTCTATCAAATCATGAACAAATTGCTAGTGACATCTCCATGGTGAATTAAATTTTCTGCTCGATTTTGCTGGTTAAAACACGGTGACTAAAACATATTCATCATCTTCTGGATTTGCTGGTTAGCTATCCCAAATCCACGAGTTTAAAACATGTTCCAAACATTCAAAGCCTCAAATGTCATCCAAATGCCATCGAAATCCCTATCTCTTGGCTGGTGATATCCCCACCCACCAGGGCGCCCCGACGGTCGCAGCGCTAGGGGTCCCATGTTGTAAGCGCCCTTTGCGGCAACCCAGGCGGTCTGGCAGCGACGGATTATGGAGGATTTGGTAAAGTTCGCCATCCAAAATTTGGAGGATTTCGGACTTTTGGGATGATGTTTGGCCAAAAATATGGGATGTAGCCTGGTTTACCCATCCAAATTGTGATTTTGAGAGATTTAAAGCAGCAAGCATTTGGATTTGAGGGGATTTACGGAGATTTAATTAGCAAAACAAAGACTGTAAGAGACTTAACTATATAGCAAAGACGTGGATTTTAAGAGATTCTAAGCAGGACATAATTATTTGGGAACTTTTGGAGATACAACCATAATCAACCATAGGATTTCTCCAGCAAAAAATATAGCATGGATTTAGATGATTGAGCCAGCAAATATGGAAATTCACACAAGCACAACAAGAACTGTGATTTTTCCACGAGGAACCAAGCCCTCCAGGGGTTGGGTCAAGACTTCTGATCCCTTCGTTTCTGATTCTAACGATCGCACAACGTTCCTACATGATGTCGGTATATGACCCATAGGATCCATGTATGGTTTATATGGTAACATTTACCATCCATATACCCCAGTCATGTTAGCATATATACCAGCACCATGGATCCTATGGGTGATTGGTCAAGGCTTAAATTTCATGGACTTCTCTGATCCGGGTCCGGAAGAGGTTGCCTCGGACATGTAGCCGCGCAGGAGGGGAATGCTGGCCAGAACCTGCAGCTCACTCCCGGCCATGCTATACCACGGCCATGCGAAATCCATGGGTGTGTCTGAAAAGTGGTATACCGCTATACCCAGAATATATTTTAAAAAGGGAAGATGATATATGATGATATTAGATTAACGAATGGATGAGTTGGGTACCCTATGACCTATGTTCAAACAACCCATGTGCTATACTTACCCTACAATTTGAATCAATTTGGGGGCAAATGTATCGTTAAATCTACCGGCGATATGGGCATTGCTACAAGATCCAATTCAACCTCTCATGTATACACCCTGCTTGATTACTGATGGGGATACTGTACCGGGGCCAGAGTATTTCCGAAAACAACCAAGGGGACGTTCATGTTGTCGTATGTATAACCTACGGAAAACAATCAACCACTTGGATATCTCAATTACCCTCTGAAAATCAACCATGACAGGGAAAAATCATGTTCAATAGGAATCCAGCTATATCCAGCTAAATAGATGGAAATAAAAAATATGAAAAGGGACTTCCCAGCCAATTCTTGGCGTTCCAAAAAGTGCAATCCCTTTCCCCTGGAATTGGGGACCCAAATCTCAGAGAGGTGAGAAAATTTGGTATTTACCCTCTGGTAAACATACAAAAAACGATGGAAAATCACCATTTTCAATGGGAAAATCCACTATAAATGGCAATTTTCAATAGCTATGTTTGTTTACCAGAGGGTAATTTGGAAGGAATGAACTAGGTTTTGTCATTAAATCGGCTCCCCCCTCTCATAAACCAAGGTTTTATTGTATTGCTTTACCACTAAATTACTCTGGTCCGTATCCAGTTCTATCCCAACTGATGCTTGGTAAACCACCAACATGGCCATTTGAGGGCGCACCGTTTTTTTTCTGACACACCCAAATATCCTGTTATTGTTTTTGTTTACCCAAGTATATCCCATTCAAATCCACGAATAATCCATTCAAGTCCATTAAGTTTCACTAACATCCATTAACATCCATTACCCTCTGGTAATTTAACATAGCTATTGAAAATGGCCATTTATAGTGGATTTACCCATTGAAAATGGTGATTTTCCATAGCTATGTTAGTTTACCAGAGGGTACCATGAGTATCCATGAAACTATCCACCATTTAAACCACCATTTAAACCACTCAAGATGGATCTGAACCTCGAAACATCTTTTTGTGCGCCTCCCGACTGACCACAGAGACGAGGCGATCTGTCCAGTAGTAGGCCTCAACGACAGGTGAAGAATGTTGGTCTATGTTTAGTTATTAACCTGGCCCATACCCATTTTGTGAGATGTTTTCGCCAGTTTCTGAAAGGAATTTATGTAAAATTAACGTGAGTGATTCAAGGATCCGATCGAAATGGTCGATTTTGACAAGGGGCTCGGCCCTCTTGCATAGTGTTGTTTCTCAAATTCGTCGCCATGTATGCATCGAAAAAGTCTGCTGAGACCCAGCGGTGGCGTTATCTTTTAATATGTGGATATACATACATATATATATATACATATTGGGGGGGTTCCTTAACTGGGAGTACCCCCAAATCATCCAAATTAGACCATGTTAATCCATTTTAGTATTGAAACCCAGCTTGGGGACTTCCAAAAATTCAAGAACCCCCCATACAGCTATAAAGTACTACTATACTATAATATATATATATATATCAATCCTACAAATTTTGCCTGGAAAACGGTGCCTTTTTTTGGTTGCACATTGACACATCAAGTTTGCCAATGGGATCACCCTGATGCCACCAGGGCCCCCTGGGGCCTTGCCATGGTTCACTGGGGTTCCTGGCGATCTGGGACTGCTATCGTCACATCTTCGATGCCGATTTGGAAAATTGGAAAAAAAAGTATCCACCCCATTGCACAATATGCCAACAAAAATGGAGAAGTATCAACCCCCGACCAAAGGGTACTGCACTGCCAGTTGAAAGCATCTCATCCTGCTAGCTGTGGTTCTCTGCTCACCAGTATCCATGTATCTACCATTATATACCCTATACTGCCCTATATGGATTGGTCCAAAAAATTAGGCGGATCCCACCAAGGTTTTGTGCTAACGGAGCTTTACTCAGGTGATTTTTTTCTCCATATCTCAGGTGGATAAGGGGGATGAAAACCTATACATTTCCATAAATAGTTTCAGGTGAAAGAACATCCGTAATATACCCTCCTGTAATCAAACATACCCTCTGGTAATTTAACATAGCTATTGAAAATCACCATTTTTAATGGGAAAATCCACTATCAATGGTCATTTTCAATAGCTACGTTAAATTACCAGAGGGTAGCTGACATTGCTGTAAAATCCCATGGAAAATCCCACGGATCGATCTGAAAAAGAGCCACATCCCATCGGCCCCGTGTCCTGTAACCGAGGTAAACCACTCCACATGTCGATCCTGGAGCTGGATGCAGGGAACGTGCAGATCCAACGACAGTGGTTTCCAATGGTACTAGGAAAGTGTAAAAGCATGGTAAAAACCTTGTGTTTATTTCTTAACACGGTCACGTCCATTGTTTTGTTTTCACTTGAAAATCAATGGATTGGTCGAAGCGTCACGGGAAGCCATGTTCTATCTTAACTATTAAAACAATGTCTTGTCAACACAGTTCTATTACCAACATGGCATACAACAATCACTTTGAACCAGGTGAAGTAACCCATTATCACAACCAACCAACCATCATTTATAAATGATATTCCAAGAATTTCTGACTATTTAGTGCTTAAAACCCATCATCATCATCATCATCATCACCATCATCATCACCATCATCATCACCATCATCATCATCATCAGCAGCAGCAGCATCCTCATCCTCATCATCATCATCATCAGCAGCAGCATCATCATTTGCAATTCATAGTATATCAATAAGATTCCCAGATACCCCAATCTTTAGTGGTTAAAAAAACCATCTGATTTTGCTGCCAAAAACGCTGAGGCAGCGACAGCTAAATCTCCATAGCCCAGAAGATGAGCCGCATCCAACAGGGGTGAACCACCTCAGCAGATCTTCGCAGGGAAAAATTCATCATATATACATACAATGTGAGGCCCCCCAGTTATAAGTTGGTTTATAAGCCCCAGTAACTATAGTTATAAGTACCATATAAACCATAGTTATTGGAGTTATAAACCAACTTAGCTATCTTGGGGGCCTCGCATTGTATATAATCATCATATATACACATATGTGTGTATATTTGTGTGCAATATGACAATATAATATACCTATAAAATATCCTATAATTATATACAGTCTACGTATTGTAATCTATATAATACCTAAGAGTATTACATAATTGTAATAATTGCATATGTTGGGTCGGCATGTTGGAATAAACAGAAATTATATTTTGTAACATTCTTAGAGTTCGCTCCTTATGACACGGATGTTCAATGGCAAACTCCGAGGTCAACGGCTCTCCGGAACCAAGGAACATGTTTGGGGAACTCACCAACCAATGCTTTCACGAACAAAATTTCTGGCCCAAAAAGGGGATCATTCATGTGGTTACAATACCAATAGCGTATTGTAATTGAGCAACATCTATAGGTTTGATCAACAAATTGGCTTTGAGCAACTCTTCCAACAAATATGTACATCCAACCAATCACCATAAGGAAGTCATTGGTGGACCACCGGTTCCCGTAAGTTCATCGACAGTTCCGATCTTCAGAGGTGAGGGATGTCATGGTCTACATGGTTTTCACCATGTTCTCATTTGAAAAACAGCCATGACAAATATTAGAGATACCCTCCTGTAAACACAAACAGAGATGATCATGTTCCAAGGGAAAGCATAGGTTTTTCATAGGTTTTCCACATCCTTTTGTATGTTTACCTCAGGCTAATAGTGAATCGGATTTGGATTGATGATCCCAGCTAGGATGGACACGCTGAAAACATGGGCCACGCAGGTGTTCAACTGGTTGGCAACTGAGTTCAAACTAACTAGAACATATGGGTATCCATGGGTATCCATGGGTGATATCTCTCTTACTATTCATAGTTCACTATTTCGATGGCCCTTTTTTCTAAGTGCCTCATCCCGCATTTTTTGGGCTCGCGGGCCAAAGATCATGCAAACAATCCGCAAGATGAAGGCCGCCTGAGCTACAACCAAGCGCTTGGACCGGGCCTTATCCCAAACCAGAGGTGGGGGTTACATCGGATGGCAGTGTTTCATGGGAAAGTGATGATGAACCAACAGCTTGTAGGGGCTGAGGATGTTTTTTGGACAGTTTCATGGCACTTTTATTGGTAATCAGCGACTGGAATCAGCGAGGTGTTTCACCTTTTTATACCTGTTTAAACCATAGGATGGAGAGCTGGAGAGCCCCACTATTTTCAGACACAAAACAATTGGAGAATCATTGGCTTGAACAGAAACTTGTCCAAAATGCAATATCATATTTTACTAGCAATATATCATCCAAAATGTTGAACATAATTACATAATCCTTATCTCTGAAATTTCAGTGATTCACAATCGCAATGATAAATCTGACATTGTCTATGCCTCAAAATTGTCTCTCAATATTCACCAATTTTGATCCCAATCCCAGATGATATCAAAAATTAGATCCTAAAATTGGATGGTTCTAATAGAAATGAACAGAATCTGCAGTCCCTGGGCCACAAATGGCTTCAAGGGTGTCTTCCCCTTTCCTCTTGCCCTCGGGCGATCCCCCAGGCCAGCAGGGAGAACTTCAGCAGCAGGTTGCATACTGCATGCGCTTGTGCCCTGGGCGAGGCGGGGTCGTGGTCACCAAATGGAAAATGTGGGGGAAAACATGACCACAGAGAGAGAACAAACAAGATGTTTGTTATTTCTTTGGGGGGATCCCAATAATTTCATGACATGTATCGTCCTGTTAAATGTTTCGTGATAGATTGCAACATCCGGTTGCATCATCTTGCAACATTGAGGACAGCTGTGGAAAAGAAAAATCTGGCAACTTCTATATGGAAGGTCAAGGGCGTTGAGTCATGGATCCTGACTGACCCAAGTAGAAACAAAACAGCTGGCTCAAAATTAGGTACTGTACCCCAATCATCGCATGGGTTACCCTCTGGTAAACTAACATAGCTATTGAAAATTGCCATTTATAGTGGTTTTACCCATTAAAAATAGTGATTTTCCATAATTTTTTGTATGTTTACCAGAGAGTAAAACAAAAGAATGACCAATTGACCAATTTTTTTGTTGTTTCCCCCTGGGTTTGAAATTTCGACCCAAAAAAAAACATACCAAGTGCTTGGAAACCATGGACATGACAAGCGTTAAAAACCCCCAAAAAAAAAATCCAAAAACTCAGCTCTTGGAGGTCCGAATTTTGAAAATATGTCATGATTCTTTATCAGTGTTCGATGTTTCAGGTTGGAATTCCCTGTTTAAAATATCCCATAACACTCCCATAAAATACCATTATATAATTGAATCCCACAAGAAAAATAACATCAAATCCCACAACTAACTCCCCATAAAGGACAAATTGCTGTTCACATATCTTTCCCCTCCAAGGCGCCGGTAAAACTCCATCAGTCGGAAACGTCTTCTCCACATGTAGAGCACGTACTCTGCCTGCAGTGGATCGACTGGAGAGCTCCGTTTAGACGTTGAGGATCATCCCACAAATCCTCAGTGGTAACTGGGGTTAGTTTCCCCATGTCTAAATGAAATATTCCCAGGAAGTGAGGAATTACGAACAAAGGCGTAACCAAGTACTAAGTGGGATGATCCTCCAACATGGATTCTGTGGGGATATAAAATATATATATATATACAGTATATGTAACCTTAATACCATTTGAGTTTGTCTGAAATTTAGGAGAAACAACCCAAATTTGATGGTTTTAAAACATAATTTTTCCTGGTGGATTGATGTTTTTTTCAGTTGCACATTCCTGCTAGAAATGGCACCTGCATCTCATCCAGGGCCTTACCCTCTGGTTATGACTAACATAGCTATGGAAAGTCACCATTTTTAATGGGAAAATCCACTATAAATGGTGATTTTCCATAGTTATGTTAAATTACCAGAGGGTATTTGTATTGTTGCTACTAAACACTCCACCTTTGCTGATTGCAAAGCCGATTCCCGTTGCTTCAAATCCAACTTTCATACGGGTTCCGTGCCCAGATTCTGGTTTAGATCTCTCAATCTCCAATAAAACCAGACAGTAAAAATTACAAAGCCCCCTAAACCAACTATAATTGTTCATCATTTTTCACCCATATCCCCATATCTTTGATCCCTCACCGGTTCAGCCACCGTTGCTCCCGGCCCCTCGGTGCCCCGGCCACATCTGTGGCTTGTCGTTTCCGCCGATAGGTGGGCGGCGCCCTAATTTTCTGGGCTCTGAGGAGGGCGTTTACCCTTCGGTTGAACCATCAACAAATTAGGGTTTTAATGGAAATTAATGGTACTCTGGTTGGTGGTTTCAACCAACCCCTCTGAAAAATGATGGAGTTCGTCAGTTGGGATGATTATTCCATTCCCAATATATGGAAAGTCATAAAAATCCATGGTTCCAGTCACCACCAGCCAGGACTTAACTGGGTTTGATGGAGATACCATGGGAATTCATGGGAATTATATTATTGGTTTTGGGAACAAAATGGGACAATCATGGCCAGCTGGGAAATCTATGGGAATCTGCTGAAAGTTGCCCAAGCCATGGGTGAAAAAAACATGGGATGCCCCATAATGAGGCCTGAAACAAGAGGGTTTTGGGGTGCCCAATTTTGAGACATACCCACATATTAAAATGTTGGTTTTAAAATAGAAAAAGCAAGTCCATAACATATTACCCATTTCATCATACAGTGTATATAGATCCTCCATACTTTAGTTCATGGTCAATCTTTGGTGGTCCACAAAAAAAAAAACGCCCGGTGCTGGTTATTTAGCTGCTTTCAGCAAAAAGCTCAAGGATAAAACTAGCTATCCATTTGGGGATGAGTTGGAGTTTAGAACCACATTAAATAACAAAGTGTTGCTGTTAAAATAGAAATAGCAATGAGAATCCATGAACTCTTCCCCATATCAGTAGATTCCCCATACTTCAGTGTTTATAAACCCCATTGAAACATAATTTTCCCATATGTTCACCATATTTTAGGCGGTATAACATGGTAGAACCCCTATGAAACTGTGGAACCATTCACCCTGTGATGGCTCCAATTCTCCAGGTGACTCCCTTCTCCCCTCGCTGGGCCGTCCAGCAACTTGGCATCGAGACCCAACTTGTCGGCCACCCGAAGGCTCTGAACCACCTCAAAAGCCATGGGATTTGTCGTAGCCTGTGACGCGTCCATCACCAAAATTGGAGGCTTAACCATCCAAAGTGATGGTTTAACAATTCTAGAACGATCCTGAAATAATACATATATATATATATACAAAGAGAAAGAGAGAGAGAGAGAGAGAGCCAAATATAATACAAGATACCCCAAATTGTTGAGCCCACAAACTAATAGACTAGGAAGCGAGGGGGTCGTATAGGAGGTGATTAATCAATATGAGCAGGATGGAATTTGTACATATGACATAGTTGGTGACTGAATATGATAGTCATGCTGATTTTTCAAGGAATGTCTTCGAAAAAGGGATGCTGACCCTCAGACATTGAGGCGTAGCTCTGGCGAGCTCTCCGTGGGTGACCCTGAAAGGCAACAAAAACACGATCCTCAAAATGGGGTGCCAAAATGGGGTCCCAAACCTGGTCATTGTACAAAATGACCATGGGTTTGACGGGTTTTCCAGTCAAAACAAGTCCATAGCTGTTCCCGGCTGTACCAACTTCGTGGTGCCCCCTGGGCGATAAGTTGGTAAACCCCATGAACCAGAGATATACCCATCTAAGTACCACAAACCCGTTGTTCTAGCTATAAACCAACTTAGCTATCTAGAGGACACCACTTTTCCCAGTTATGGCGGCAGGAAACCTGGCAACGATTTCCTCGCATTGCAAAACCTCATCTCTACCAGCCAACCATTCTTATAAGAAATAAAGTGGCATATAACATCATCTCAACCATTGGGGTGATCTTAACCATCAAATAACCATGGTAGAAATAAATATGGCATATAACATCAAATAACCATGATCTCAACCATTGGGGTGTTGCATGCCCTCATGGGAAAAACGACCACTCTTGGAGTATGTGGGAGTCGAACTCCCGAACTCATCAAGCAACAGGAGTTTATATGGATGTGGGTCAAAATGGAAGACCGTTAAGGGGACCACTTTTATGGAAATTTGTCTAGTTTAGTATTAACCATCCATAATTTTGGGGTACCTAATTTTGACCCATACCCATATTTTTCGGTGTACTAAGCCCCCTTTTTGGAGGTCCCCCCATTTGTTCATCCCTCCTTGGGGATTTTCCAGCAAATAAAGCATCCAGATCCATCCCTTGGGGTAGCCCCAAAGCATTTTCGGAAACGTCGCCACTGCTGCACTGCTAGGGCTGCTCGGGCTCCAGCTCTAGACACTTTGTCCAGAACCTTTGTCACCGGATGACTTTGACCTGGCGCTGGGATGGTAAATCCTATGATTTCCCCTTTTTTTTCATCAAGAAATGGCTACTTAAAATACTTCAATGCTGGGTTTCCACATCATTATAGTTTACATAAGGCTAAACAGCTGAAGGACGCGGCTAAACAGCTCGCCATCCCGGCCACTGAGGGATCAGCTTTCAAAATGTTCGTAGAAGATGTTGTGCACCCAAAATCTTAGCCAAGGCCGAGGTCGCAAACGCGTGACGATTTTTGCGAAACATTAGCCCCTGGTCATCAAACGGTGGCTAGCTGGGAAATCGCCTATCAATGGAGGGTTTAATGGGAAATTCAATAAAATTCATCTATAAAATGATGATTTTCCATTGCCATGCCATTGCCATGTTTGATTGCCGGAGGGTAACACTATGTCTCTTCGTGTCAAAAAGATTTTGGTATTGCCACTACATTCCATTTGGATGCTCGAAAAAACGAACCGTTGGTCTCCAACGACATGGATCATGACTCTACCTTTGATGTCCTGCTGTCAAATCATGGAGCTCCCGAGTAGCCTTCAACAGAACATCGACATGGTTAAGTTCGTCTTGAGCGACCTGAAAGAATAAATAAAATAACACAGTTTTTTCATGTTTTTCATGGTTTAGATGGATATGAACGTTTCCAGTCAGTATGGTTTAAACAAATGAACCTTTTTGCATACCCAGGCAAATTTGACAATTTGTTCAAACACCATTTTGTCATGGTTGGTTCCCACCCAACCTATTCACCACAATTAATGTTCACTTGTTTGACAAAAAAAACATGTTTGATAGTTATCATCCCCAAACAAACAGTTTGACCCTGAAAATTGCAATTTTCTAGATGAACGTCTCTTCCAACCCCCAGCTCATGGTAGGGTCTGTGGTAGAGTAGTTTGGGGGGTGGTTAATTCCGGTGAACTCCCACTCATCATCACCAATCCCATCCCTCATTCATGTCAAACACGCCCTAAATGGTCCCAAATGCGCAAATCCCCTACTGAACCATTGTTTCTGAAAATGGTGTCAAAAAATGTTGGTGAAACTATATCCTCATCCATATTTCCATTACACCCCATTAATCACCATTAGTCACCATTATACTCCCCCATAAATCACCACTAATCACCCTTATGCCCTGATTAATCACCGTCAATCACCAGTAAAGCGAAGGGGTTATTCAACAAAAAACATTCAGCAACCCCTCGTCGTTGAGATGCGGACTCAACACTCCGGACGAAGTAAGCCAACTGGGGTCAATGAGTGTCATGGGATGAATCTCAAAGGGCATAGGATTCCAGACTGAAGGATGGTCAGGGTATACCGGACCGTATACCCTACAAAAATGTGGGTTTAGACCCTTTTGTTTTTTCTATATGATTGGGGATATGTGAAATATTTGAAAAAATGAGACAAAAACCAGTGAAAATGTGGTGAACCCAATGAGAAATTTCGAATCTGGGATGGTTTTTTTCCACCCAGATGGTTCACAATTTGGTTGACAACGAGATACATGATCAGGTGAAAAACGTGCAATGCGGAAAAAATACGAAACACTCCAGTTTTGTAGAGAAAGCGGAAAGTGTTTCAATAAATATGTCCCAATGATTGTTCAGGGCATTGATCGTCAGAACTCCAAACTGCAGTCAAAACAACTCGAAGACTGCCCCTAACAACCATGGTGATGTGCGCAAAAACAATAGTCGATTGGAATTTGCAGTACAGCGTGGCAAACCCAAAAACAACGATATGACTTAGGAACTCTTTGGCACCAATTACCAGCGATAATGATGGGATATATTTTTCATGGTCCTTGTAACCGGACAGATTGCAGCTATGACCTAGCTGGCATGAACAACTGAGCCTTTGGCTGATTTCTCGGGCTCTTGTGTTTTTTCTCCCATAAACCCAATGCAATGGAAACTCACCAAGTGTTTGCTTTAATGATCATCTTAGTTGGGTCAACTGCCCAACCCGTCCTCCCTTCGCCAAACTGGGGTCAAAAAACGATGGCGTAGAGATACGCAACCACGGGCGTGACGATGATGCGGAGGAACCTTGAACCAGATTCTTCACGCGGGTGCTGTTGTTTTCTATTTCCTTGATTGGAATATTTGGGGATTTACTGTCCCAAAACAGCATCAAGAAAATACATGTGTTTGGGTTAGCTGTTGGGATGGTTAGCCGGAGTTCACTGCAACAATTCCCTTCCAGTAATCTAATATCACTATAATAGAGACGGTTCATGGACCATTTACTGAAAAATGTGAATGTTCGTTACACGCAGCTATATTTTATTGAATTAACAAGAGGGCAAACCATCCCAAAAGCAAACGTGGCCTCAAAAAAACGTTACTTCTTTAAAGGGGAAACTAGCCGTTTCCAAGCCTTTGTTTGGTAGAGTTTATGTTAGTCGGAGGGAAGGAACCATTATCAATATATAATCCTTCGTCAGGGATAGACAGGGTTGCATGAAGTTGAAAAATCGCTGTCTGCATAGTTAATAAAGAGCCGCGTGGGCCCGCGGGGCCGGGATTTAACTCGCCCAGAAAAGGTGATTGCCCAGCAAATCCAAAAAACGCCGCGGCTCGCCTCACTATCTTAGCTGACGTGTCTCACTCGCGCAAGCAACAAGTTCCAAGCCGGTGGCACTTCCAGGACGCAAAGTTTCTTTTCAGGCCATCACATTAATGATTTCAGCCTGCGACAATCGTGCGATTTCTCGTCTGGCTCCTTTGGGCTGCCTAATCTTGACGATGTCGGCAGTAAGTTCTCGGAGTAGGAAGCATTTCCTCAGCGGCTTCGTTGAAGGATTTCATCAATGGGCTTGTCTTGGACCATGGACCATGGGTGCCATCAAAGAATGCGGAAAATGAGGTGAGTTAAACATGGTTAAACCATGTTACTGTAAACCTGTTACAGTTAGTTTCTTAGTTTCATAGTTTTTTTTAGATGATCAGCCCATTTGAGATACTGAATCGGGATCTGACCAACTGCCAACAGCAACTTGGAATCATCTCTAGCTGGTTGCTGGATGCAAACAAATCCCATCCCCAGTTCATATTAGATACCACCTATATAAATGGTTCGAAATATGTACAACTCTGCTGTGAATCCCCCTAAGCTATGGTTTCTGGTGTGTGTTCAATATTGGAAGGGATGAACATGTTTAGTGCTGTCATCAGATCTGCAGATCTTTGCCGGCCCGAGTCCAGGCTGGGTTTCCCGCAGTACCAGCGGCTTCTATCACCAGGTTTGTTGGCAAAATCATGGTAAAGTTGCTCAAATAATCACTTTCTAGATGGATCCGGGTCAAATACGAAGACAGATGTTGGTCCATTCTGAGCATCCATTTTGGGGTACCCAACTTTGAGCCATACCCATACCCAATATCACATCCAAGGTCTGCCCATTGCCACTACTATTCCCAGCAATTTTGGATAAGTATTCATCCTATTCGCATCCTTCCCAAACTATGACTTGCTGCAATTGTTGTATTCCAAGCGTAGTATGTATAATATGTATATATATATATATATGTATATCTGTATATTATATAATATATATATATATGCATAGCCATTCTAGATAGCTATGTCTCCGAATATGCACGTCCCATGGCTTCCAGGTCGCTGCATCCCTGAGACGTCGACTCTTCCACCATCAAAGCCTGCTGCTCAGCCAGGTGGCATTGAGGATGTCTGGAATCCCAAAAAAAGATGACTAATCATTGAATCATGTTCATAATAATATATAATGTAAATATATCTATCTATATATATATGTAAACATATATATATACTGTATGTATATGTATGTGTATATATATATATATATGAATATACATTATATAAATGTCGCGTTACATAAATGTAATATTATGCCATCTTCTCGTTGGTTGATAAGTTGGTAGGTTGAATCTCTACATAACATGGCGTACCATAAATATATTTTACATAACAATGTAATGCATATGAATGTATATATATATATGCAGCATGCATCTAGTATTAATCACATCAGTCTCTTCTCCTCTCCGTGTTGCCTTATTCAACATTGATCGCCCCATCTGAATCTTCCAACGGAACATAAACATCGCGACTTGTTTCGCGTGGGACAATCCTGTGGATCAAACCTGGGAACCCATCAACAGCGGGATCTTTTCATACTTAAAGTATCTTGAAGTGAGTAATATCTGTTTCCAAGAGTTCCTAAAGGGCCGTTCATGTTTGTCCTCATGATATATTCATGATGTCCAGTCCCCTGCTGACATTTAGCCTATGCCATTCCGATCTTCGACACTTAGTTGCCTTCAGGAAGGAAGCGAGGAGAAGAATCCAGCTATCCTGCGTGGCAAAGGAAGTTTAAGTCGTTGGCAAACCATGAAAATATCTCCATTGAAGAACTTTGACTTTGCCGAGAAATGGCATACACCCCCCAATTTGTGTCAATTTCAATGTCCACATCATAATAAAACCTGTTTCTTTGGGCATCCCATGGATTACCCCATGCCCTATTTCTGGACAGATCCATTTTCTGAGAATAAGAGCCATAGGCTCGCATCATTTCAAAATCTGGTATCCGACTGAGTGGATCTTGCGAGCATCAATGCCATGAGATCGGGCTGGGGTTTGAGACCTAAACCTCAGTTGCCAAATCCAACGTTGTGTTGAGTGGCAAACAGTCGTGTTTCACCACGGAAAGTGCCATTCAGGTTCATTCAGGTCGTGTTTATGTTACCATCCCTAAACTTTGCAAACAAGTTTGGATCCTCCCCCATTGAAAAGTTTTGATACAGTATATCTTACCAATTATCCTTTAGCCAAATTTTCTGGATGAAGACCCATACTAACTACCCCATTTACCCAGACCTTTCCCGGTCTCCGTTTCGTCCCCCAGTCTTTGCACCCTGCCCATGACTGTCCGTATTTGTCAGCACGCTGCGAATCCAGGTGTCCATAAAAAACCTGGGCACTGAGCGGCTGAGCGTTGTGCCCTGTGCCCTCTGGTGACACACCGCAAGCCCAACTGTTTTCAGGATGTAACCGATGATGTGTTCTCCATGATTTCCAGGTTTCTCCCTTTTCCATTTTGGGGATTGCTAAATTTCAACAATTTTGGGGCTTTCCTACGGGGAAAGCCCCTGTTCATCATCCATTCACCGATTTTCCATAAACCATCCATTAATAATTAATAGGAATACCCCCGTTGACTGTGGAAACTGTATTCCGCCATCCATTCTCACCAGCCTCCAATAGGAGTCTTCACAATCGCAGTACTGTGCAAACTCATTCTGGCGCCAGGAAAGATTCGGTGCTCTGAAGCAACAACGGTGGCTAGCTCACCAACAAAACTGGTGGTTAAACGACAAAAAATAGAGGAACCACGGTGGGTAGTAGCAAGAAAGCACAAAGAAACACGTAACCTTACAGTTTTTGTGCCTGCAAAAATGCAGCAACAAAATTGATGAATCTGGTTTAAAAGCTGGGTAGATGTGGTTAGCGACTCTACATTTTTCCCAGGGAAAAGCTTCAGGAATAGTGGGTTTCGTCAAGAGGGTTCTGGTGTGTGTCTCTCTATGTGCGATAAATTCCTGTCTCTTCAAAACCACGTCTTTCATGAATGGAACCGTTCGCTGTGGCGTTCTACGCACGTCGTGCTGTTTCTGGCCCACTGGCAACAGGCTTGGCAAACATCTTTTGCCCAATACCATACTTATGTTCAATTCAAGTTCACAACTCCAGAAAGTATTGTACCCAACCCAAGAAGAAGCTACGATGAAATCCGGCACCAATTGATAGGTGCTTTATCCAATTCTTTATAGGGTTTCAACATGTTTCAACCATCCTTTTGGTGGTGCAGGATTTCTTCCACCGTCGTATCATTTAATAAACCTTAAATAAAAACACACGTTGCCTGTTGTTTGATTCTCCCCATCTCGGAAGCCGGTCCAAAAGCACGACGCTTTTGGCACGTTGTGGCCACGTTCAATGCGCCACCTTAAGGAAAAAGAAGACATTGGCGTCGAAGCGGGCAATCCAGTACCTGAACCAGGCCACACATGATATGTTGTATTGCACCAAAATATCTACAGTGATATACGTGTATAAGATAGTTTAATCTATGTGAATATATATATATATATATATATATCATATTATATCATGTATATACACTAATAAAAAACATGGTATACAAAATACTACTATCATCATACATTATCATGAATTGTTTATTACAGTATTATACATTGTCTATACGTCAACATACATGTTTATACATGCGATATTAATCATATGATTACAAAACAATTGTCATATCCCATAGCATCCATGTATGGTATATATGCTAACATTTGGGGTACATTGATGGCAAATGTTACCATATATAGCATACATGGATCCTATGGGTATGTATGTATGTACTTGTATGTGTTTGTACACACTAGCACTTCCTTTCCCGCTTTGCGCAGAGTTTTTCACAACTCGCAACGGCTTTTGCGCCTGACGCGGCCCACGCCAGGGCAGTAGCTCTCGCCGCTGAAGTAATCAGGAGAGATACCTGGTAGATTTCCACCGAGTTATGGTTGTTTCAAAAAAAATAGTCAGGTTGTTGGTGGTTTCAACCATCTTGAAAAAATATGAGTTCGTCAATGGGGTTGGGATGACATCCCTTTTCTATGAAATGGAAAATAATCCAGTCGTGTTTGAAACCACCAACCAGTTGTAAGTGTTTGGTAGTCCACAAAAAACATGCTGCTGGTTATTGTTATTGTATGTTATTTTCCATTCAGAGCAAAAAAAACTAATCCAAGGTTGCGGCTGAAATACCCCAAAAAAAAGAACAAGGGGCAACTTGGATTTAAGCTGAACCACACACATTTCTTTTGAGGAATCGATCCTAATGAACACATTAGAGACATACATACAAGGTTCAAATATGTTCAAATTCTATAGCAACCCCCAAAATACATTTAAAAAAAGTTGGAATCTGGAAATGATCACAGAAATATCATCTGTACATAAGTTATACCAGTTATACACCTATCAAACGGAACATTTTGTCGCTCGAAGCCCCAGTTCGTTTCGCAGAGACTTCGCACCTCAACTGGATCCACTGACAAAATCCTCAAAAAATATGTTTTTTTGAGTCGGGGCTCGAAAAGAAACCAAAAAGTGTCTTCAAAATATTGGAAAATTAGAGCTGGTTGCTGGTTTCAACCAACCCCTCTGAAAAATGATGGACTTCGTCAAATGGGATGATGACATTATATGACATTCCCAATTAATATGAAATGGAAAGTCATTCATAAAATTCCATGGTTCCAAACAAACCACCAGTATTAGTATTGGAAAATTCGAGGGAATTAATGGATATTGGAAAATTAGATCCTATAGTCATCAAATCACCATGTAATTAAGTGATATTAAGTGTATGTTCATGGAATATATATTGGGAATAATCTTTTTGATTTCCAATAATTTTTGATCTTCCATATATATTATGGAATAATCAATATATATTATGGAAAATTTGATCTTCCAGTTCCATATGGATCCCCGCCCAACGAAACGGCGCACCTGTGCCGCTGAAGAAAAAGACGGCGCCCGAGACCAGAATCAGCTCCAAGAGGATGGGGCCTACCAGCACTCAGGTGGGGAGCCTCAACAGATTGGGAGCTAAGCAAAAAACTATGGAAAATCACCATTTTTAATGGGAAAACTCACTATTTCTATGGCCATTTTCAAGAGCTATGTTAGTTTACCAGAGGGTATCTTAAAAAAAGGGACCAAAATGAGAGGAAATCCCAAGATTTCATGGGAGATGGGTACCATTAAACAAAAAAGTCATGGGATGTCATGGGGTCCCCCGCTGATGATCTTCACTTCAGGTCGAGCCTCAGAGGGCATGGCGTTGAATATGGGAGGTAATTTAAGGCATGATTTAAAAAAAATATGAGGTTTCCAATGAGGATCTCCTATTTTTCATAGTGACCTTGTTATGTCTACGTCTGATTACTGTATGACGCTTGTCTCAGTATCCCGGGGTCAACGTGTTCAAGCTGCGGCAAGCTGATTATGGCTGATCACTGGGTAAAACAATGCCACCACCCACTGGAAATGGCAAACATACCACCTATAAAAATGGTGATCACTGGGGGATGGTTTATGAAACAGTTTTACCCACAGCATATATCATCATATATAATCATTCCATTGTTGCTTCTATATCATCATATATAATCATTCCATTGTTGCTTCTAAACATCCTCAATTTATAATACTCTGTATATAACAAAGGGTCCTCTAAACCAAATCGAAGCCTTGTTGCCTTGCCTCGTTCACATCTCAGCCTCCGGCGTCCTCCTTGACGATGTCTTCTAAGGAGTGCCACTCTAACTGCCAGTGACAGCTTTTTCGTGTAACATGTCCGTGTTTTATCCAAAAATGAAGGGGAGGTTGAATGTTAATTATGTTATACAGTTACACAATGTTACACACACGTATACAACTTACATTCGTTTGCCAGTTGTTCTACATCGGGGTGGGTAGAAAAGCAGCACAGATCTACCTAGCTGATCCCGTCTGATTGCAGCAACCGCCACGGCGCTCCTTTGTATCTGGATGATGTAGGAGTGTGGTACAAAAAATGCAAAGCTCTCGCGTGCAATCCACCTCAGAGACAAAAAACAGCATTTTCCGGCTGGTATTCGGTGGCATTTTCAGGTTAGGTATCTGATGGTATCTGCCTATGTGTCCCCAAAATTGAAATGGGCAAACCGTTGGCATTCTTGGAACTGGGATGGAATCCCAATGATCCCATTCCGTTCATAGCCTCAGGATTTCCAAGGCTCCAAACGCAGTAAACGTCAGCACCCTTCTTGCAGTTCGTACATTTCACCTTCGCAACGGATCGGTCCATCTTTGGACGTGATTGGATCCGGGGGGGATTGGGCTGCGATCATCACAACAGCAACATGTTCACGGAACTAGACTGTCTCTCACATTCCATTGATAAGCCGTGTATTTTGTTTGAATTGATTGCACTACATCACCACATTGGTTGCCACACGCTCAATGTTTGTTGTGTTGAAAACTATCCGCATGTTGATTAAGAACATATATATATATACATATATATATACAGTATATATATACACTGTGTATATATATATACACTGTATATATATAATTATATATATATGTAGAATTCTGTAGATATGTCTACCATAAACCATCAATCCACTGACAACTTTGAAAAAACGGCAGGACCCTCTAGGAGCGCACGGACTTGGCTTTCGGGGCCATTTTGGATGGCGCAAACCTGGACCGCTTTGAGCCCCTACGGAGGTCAGGTTGAACGTGGGGAGATGGAGCCACATTTATTATGGGTATTAGGTAATTACCCAATAAATTAATGGGGTACCCAAAGGTTTTTTTCCATATTAATGGGAGATAATTAAATGTAACAACCCATAATTGTAATTATATATTGTTGGATTATTGAAAATATGAAAATATGTAATTTAGTGATTATCCATCCAACAATATGTCATTATGCGTCAAGATGGGGTACCCAATAAAAAAAAGGATGGATAATAGTCACTAAACTGTTGACTAAACATCATGAGGACCCACAATCCGGAAACAATCGAGGAATGTTATGGGAGATTACTGCTTCATCTTTCAAAACCACTCTAGGAGTTTCCTGTAGATGCTCTCTTCAACCAATTCTCGGAAGCTTCGGTCATACCTGCTATTGGACCCTGAGAATCCACTCATACCTGGAGTAGACAGAAAGAGCCTCCCCCATCTTCCACTGTTGGATGATTCAGTCTAAATGGTTTTATTTTTGTATATTCCATCTACCTTAAAATGGGAATACCATCTTTTTGGGGTTCATTCGCACGTCGTGTGGGTGTATGGATGCTCGGATATGTTTCTTCGATTCAGAGGACACCCCGGTCCTCAAGAATCCTGCTTTGTACACCATCAGATGCCAGATTCTTGAAGTCTCCAAACTTAATCATACACCCATCGTCCCATCATATTGGTTAAACCAAATAGTTGTTGTTATTCCTATACGCCTTGTCAGAAGATATCGCACATTCCCACACTTGACCCGAAAGTATCTATCATTATCTTCCTTTTCTCACCTATACAGTTGGTAATTTCCTCATATGTCATACATCAGTTGAATTTCTATCATTGATCTGCAGATTCATCCCTAATCACCAAGCTGAAGACTTCGGCAATGGGAACTCATGGTCCATCTATGTCCATTGATGTCCAGAAAAAGGATTGTTTAACATGTTACCTAATGATTAGTACGCGCAAACTCCCCAGTTCGCCCACACAACTTCTTAGGGATTTTGAAGGAATATAAATTCCGACCCCCGTTAAACTTTACATTCAATTGGGAAGATCAACAAGGGTATTAGGAATATAAATTCCCACCCCCCGTTACATTTTACATTCAATTGGGAAGATCAACAAGGGGATTAGGAATATAATGATGAAGATGCAGATGAAAATGATGATGATGATGATGATGATGATGTTGTTGTTGTAACATTCAACGCACAGGTAGCTAAGCTGTGCGTTGCAAGATGAGAGCCATGACATGATCATGGAACTGAGGGGTTTGCCCGTATTAGTGCCTTCTATGTATATATATAATATATGATATATACCATTATTTATGGATATTTACCTTAATATATACAATGTCCATTTAAGGATGATTTGTCTATAATTATGATCTTCTATTTACCATTATTTATGGATATTTACCATTATTTACCCATGTTATATCCCAGTTTTTGTAGATGATTTCCACTTTTTCCATTGATTTCCTAGGATTCACTTCCCTCTTCGAACCTGGGCCCAACCTGGGCCCATCCTGGGCCCCAGACGAGGCGATGAGTTTGCCATGATGGGTCAGGCCCAGGGCGGCCAGCAAGCCCGTCGAGGCCTTCGCCTCGAACAAAAAAGATGCAGAAATGGGGTGGTTTCCTGTTCGGAACATGATCTATTAATGATGGTGTTTTTTTTTTTGGAAAATGATCTAATGATGGCGTGGTTTTTTTTTCTGGAAAGTGATCTATATTAAATGGTTTGAAATTTGTGAACATGATCTATGACATCTATGGGTGTTTTTGTCCACATCTATGACATCTATGTGTTTTTGTTGACTCGCCATCTTGACTTGGGCCTCTGGTCGTCATCTCTCCAAAATCTCCACCAACCCGGCACAAAATGGCACCTTTTCTTTACTCATGATGCCGTTCAGCAGGTGCCTGGGATCAAAACAAGATCGGGTGCGAATGGGATGGGTGAATACTCATTAATGTGTGGTAAAACATGGTAAAACCTATAAGAAACCATGCAAAAAAAAATTGCCGTATTCATGGGTCGTAAGAACAGTTTTGGAGGGTATGGACATTCAGAGTTTTGGAGCCTTGAATTTGAAACTCATTCCTTGCTAGCGTTTGGATTGAATTAAAGATATTTCCCCTGACAGAATTTGATTTGGGGGATGGTTCACCTGCCCCCTGCCACATCACTTCATGGTGTTGATGTGTGAAGCAGCTAACTGGTATAACCCTCCCAAATCTGTTTGTGATAGGCAAACTGAAATGTTCTATTCCTTCCAAAAAAATGGCAAGAGGTTTCATATCATCGTATTCACACGGAAAATGCCACAATTGAATACAAACAGGAGGAAAATCGTTTGCATTATTCAGAAATCCACTGAAAGTCGAAATCGATGTCTCACATGAACATTTTGAAGATGTTTTCCTCCCTCGGTGAAACATGTGTTTGCCTGCAATATGCCACGCATTGCCGAGCGCTATGAAATGGCTAATTCTCCATGTTACAATGGCTATCTGGGTATGCCCAATGTTCAATCACACCTATATCATCCTATGGTCCTATAATATGGCTGGTTATATCCCATTGTATCATTTTACCTCACAGTATCCCCATGTTCCCCAAGATCTCCCCGAATTTAACGCTTCAAAACTCTGAAAACCTCCAAAAATCCCCCAATTTCCAGCTGATTCACCATGATTCACCTGTCCCAAAAGCTCCAAACCTCTGGATCCTCCCGGAGATTGGAGCACCTCCCCGGCCGCTGATGCCCACCCCAAAAGGGCACGACTGGTGGTTTCGTGAGCCAGTCGCTGCGGAGAAGTCCAAGTCGATAGGAAAACATGTCTGTTTCCCAATGTCACAGAAATAGAATCAAATAATTACTGGTTGGTGGTTTAAACATGTTTAAACCATCTTGAAAAATATGACTTCGTCAATGGGAAGGATTATGACTATCATAGCCATGGAAAATCATAGCCAATGGATAGTCAATAGAATCAAATAATATCAAATAATTAGAAGATATTACCATTTGGTTATTTAACATAGCCATGGACAATCACCATTTTTAATAGGCAAACCATCTATAAATGGGCCATTTTCCATGGCTATGTTAAATAACCAGAGGGCAGATGATATTAAAATGTGTGTTTCCATATTTCAAAACATATTTGGAGATGGCTATCAGAGGAATGTTGTAACTGTGGCCAATAAATAAAACCCCGAGATTGAACAGGGAAAGACAAAACAACCCTTCGTCAATTTCCGCGAAGATCAGAAGTATCCAAATCAGAACCCCTTGGTTGAAAATTTATCAAACTCATTGCCTCCACATGACATCTGTATCAGCACTATGGATGGTATGGTAATCGAAGTACCATGTGACCTTGGAGGACTGTCCAAATGAGAAATCGCAGCCAAAAATAAATGCATGGTGTTTGTATAGTTTTGCTGGGTCGCATTTTTTTATGTTTACACATCCTCGTGCTTCACCATTCATGGGGTGATCCTCCAACCGCTATACAAGAAGGGCCCCGCCACTTAAACCCCCAATCCTATCTCCTTTTTAAAGTGCGTGGCTTAAATCACCACTCTAAACGTGTAACATGGGTCATTAAATGTCCCCATTTTTCACATCACCCAACCAAAATCGGTATATGGTCAATGCCATGGCTACTTTTTACGGTGATGTCCAATATTCCCAAAATGGGACAGGCAAACCAACCCCCAAAATGTAATCCCAACGTTATTTTTAAAAAAATGATCGTATTCACGGGAGACCACAATGAAAAAATTACGATAACCAGACGTCTTTGATCGTGGCTTATGTGTCTTTCATGGCTTCCAATCACGGTCAATCATTGACAGTCCACAAAAAAACAAAACTCTTGTTGGGGATCTATAGTTATTAGTTTCATTTACTCTCTGGTAAAATAACATAGCTATGGAAAATGACCAAATTTATAGTTGATCAATAGTTGATATACCTATATAAAAGGGCGATTTCCATAGCTACGTTAGTTTACCAGAGGGTAGTATCCACATGTATCCACTATAATCCCATGGAAAAATACCATTATATCCCATTATGATCCCTGGATTATGTTTTTTGTTCACCATGGTTTCCTGTAGATTTTCCCTATTCATTATTGGTTTTATTGGTATAATCTATATATAAACAACAATAGTGAATAGGGAAAAATGGCGAGGAAAACTAATAATGGTAAGGTCAAACCAATAATTTATAGATAATTATCCCTATTATGGCAAAAAAAACTCACGGATCTCTTTCCGCCCATTGCAAGGACTCCAGCCGCACCGCGGCCGCGCATGCCGCGCTGCCGGCCGACTCACTGGGCGGCAGCGGCAACAGGCAATACCTGTTAAGGGGCCGTTGGAAACCGGGGGATGCGTATATATGTTATAAGTAGAGAATATAGATGGATTATAACCTATATATATATGTATTATCATGTATAACTCAAAAATAGCTATAATTTATTATGATTTATTGGCTTATGACATGTACTATAGAACATTTCATGATTTCTGGGCAGGAACTGGGTCGTAACGTCCCAGTTATATGAAATCTATAGCCCAGTCTAGTTACGAGGTTCCAAAATGCCAGCAATTGGGGCTGAATAGGGACGCGTCAGGATTTTCATTGTTTTGCCACCAACATAAGCGGTTGACCTAACTTCTAAACCCAAAGTCAGGCTTCTCTCCAGCTTTACCCAGGCTTTACCCATTGCCTATTAGCGCAGCCTTCCACCAAATCTAGCTACAGTAAATAAATTTAAATATAAATATAAATATATATATATATCTTATATTACATCACTATTCTAGATGATTTCCCTATGATATCCCCCATGAATATCCCATTCTAATCCCATTCTTGTTGGTTCAATCCCACTGTAGTCCCTCTGATCTCGACATATCACCCAGCTACTTGAGATGCAGCTGGTGAAACCACAAATCCCCCGTGAAGAAAGGCTTGGACACGTCGCCTGGCCAATCGTGGGCGTACAGAATTAATCTAAATGGAACATATAATTTGATGACTATTAAATCAATGGGAATTCCAGGATCCTAAAATGGAGGTACTGTACCATATAAGGCCATATTTTGTGGGGATATTCCCTTACATAGGCCTTATATAGGCCTTATATATGGTAGGTACCTCCAATTTA
>Ga0126342_10002024_pt1 | contig 30586 bp, 28 predicted proteins | sample Cyp1metagenome_FD_92528 | JGI IMG/M metagenome (GOLD analysis project Ga0126342, IMG submission 92528) | Coral microbial communities from Lord Howe Island, Old Settlement Bay, Australia - Cyphastrea 1 metagenome | ecosystem: Host-associated > Invertebrates > Cnidaria > Coral ...
TAATGTATTACTACTAAAGTTATCACGGTAGTGATCTTGTCGTTTTAACCAAATGTCCTTATCAGCGTTACTAAAACCTTATCGTTGCAACTGTATCCTTATCATGGTTATGCTGTACCCTATAGACTTTGAACCGCAATATCTTCCATCCTTCCCTGACACATGGTACCTTCAGCAAGGCCCGGTGCTGCCCAAGGGTCTCCCTCCAAGACGCGACGCTTTTGAAAGAGCCAGGCCTTCTTCGTACGGAGCAGCGACACGTCCTTGCGCCAATACCTCGGCTCTAGCAGTGGACCAAAATATCAATCGTCCTTATAAATCATAGCCCGTTCAAAGTACGTCAATCCATAGAGGATGCTTATTTGATCAACTGTAGGATAACTATAGCCGTCAGTATAACCTCACTGACGGCATCAGTCGCCACTATATACTACAAGATAGAGGTGGATGAATAATAATAATAATGAACGAAGATATACAAATCGACAATCAAACAAAGAAAGAAACAAACAAATATATAAACAAATATAGAAACAAACACAGTCTGCCTTTAGCTGTGTATAACAGTTATAATTAAACAGTACTTATATGTTTATATTATATATGATATTATATATATATATATATATTACGTACATTAGTACGTAATTATACATTGTACAGACTACTGTACCCAATCACTTTGAATCACTCAGATCCCGACCTTAGATATGGGGGCACTCTCAAAATGAAAGACCCCAAGCAAATTGTTATCATGTAAGAAAATACATATCACTTTTGCATGAATTTTGGGTCTCCAACTTTGTAAGAACTCCCCGTATATGACTCGGTGGTAGTTTCAACCATTGTGAAACATATGAAAGTCAATGATCATCATCATATGGCCCATTGGCTTCGATGATTAACTATGAAAAACATGGTGATTCTCCAGTCTCCCATGTTGGATTGGAGGGTACCTTCCTATACTTAAATCATCTTGAATCCCAGCTGTTCTCCAGATAAATCCCAGCTTTTCCTTGGTTAAATCTTCATGTTCCCGAGTGATTCTTCACCATCTGTCCCCGGTGAAATCCCCAATTTCCCAAGGGCAAAATCCCAGCTTTTCCCGGGCAAAATCCATGTTTCATAAGTTAATGGATGGATCTACATGGAGGTTTCGTGAGTCATGTGGGTACTAAATCATCCATAGATATCCATAGTAATAAAATTGACCATTAGAAACCATCCATTTGGGGGTACCCCCATTGTAGGAAACCCCTTTATGTTAATCCATAGTATAAGATAGTATAAGCCATTAGAAACCATCCAGCTATTGGGGATCCCCCATAGACACCACAAGTGTCCAGTGTTTCGCACTCCGAGGGACACGTTTTCGCCCTGCACGGTGGCCACAGGTTGGGCACCGGGCTTGAGCGCTTCGGTCGCGCGCTTGGGCCCCAGGCGATAGATCTGACAGCTTGGACAAGCTAAGATGTTTGGGGATTTACCCAGCAAAAATGGGGAACATGCAAACAAATCATGATTTCACTTGCAAAAATGGTGATTTAACATGAACTAATTATCTTTAGGAACTTAACTAGGAAAATGTTGGATTTAAGTGGGGATTTAGCTAGGGAAAGTGGGAATCGAACCAACCAAACATGGTGATTTGTAGTTGATGAATACTAGCGAAGTTGGTAGACAGAAGTAACATAATCACGCGTTTGTTGGTTTGAAACCCAAATTAAGTATATGTGGATATATCTACCATAAATCCTAGTTATGTATAAATTTATATATATATATATGCTTAGCCTTCAGATAAACCAACCTAGCAAACTATGAATGTCACTACCTTCTGGGGAAAGATACTGCAAACTATTGTGTGAATAACCTAGGAAAAACAATAATAAACCACCCATTTGGAAATGGTTTACACAACCTATTTATGGTGATTTGGGGGATGGTTTATTGTTGTTTTACCCACATTATCACTAATTACATGTTGATAAAGGATGATATCAAGATAGATACATATAGTATCATATAGTGATAAATGATATTCAACAATAAATTAGTATCTCACTAATGATATTAAAATGTTGCTCATGAGACTACTGGGATATATCTGATCTTATTAGATCTTGTCCGTGCGCTGCGTTGGAACCTATGAGGATCCAGGGTGAGCCACCAATAGTTGACCCACCAAGTTGACCCACCATCTGTTGTTACAGTAATCAAACTTCTCAAACCATCCATGATTGAAAATTCAAGAAAATCAACACAACACATGCACATAAAAGCACCGTTTCTAAAAAAAATACCGTGTTTTCAGGGCCCACACTTCCATTAAAACATATTGAAACCATTATTTCCAAAGGATTGACATCTACCACGAGGTGCCCCCCTTTCCGTCGCCTCATGGTGCTTCAAGGCCTGCTTGGTCCTGGGCACACCGCCACTCTGGCGCCGCTGATGCAGGAAGACCTCAGGGCTGCATGGATCCATTCAACTCTAAACGCAATATATTATGAATCAATATAAATCAATTGCAGATTGATATGGTACAATCAATCATATATCATATATATATATATAAGTATGTATTATATATATACAAGTCATATGATACAATATGATACAGAATCAATCACAATCACACACAATACATCATATGTTTTCATATTTATCCCTAAAAACACACGCACGCCACAGCGCTACGGCGCTACGGCGGCACGGCGCCACGCCTCGTCCTGCTTCTCGGCCTCGCTGGCCCTCAACGCCGTCCACTCCTCCGGCTCGCCACCGCCGGACGCCTCAAGGGAGCGCAGGAGCTTCTCCCACCTGGCGGAAACGGACACCGTGAAGGACACCGCTGACACCAAGGGGACACCGTTAAGGGGACACGGTTAGGGGGGACATGCCCTGACTTTCGCCGGGCGTTTTTGCACAGAACATATGAGCGATTTTTTGCAGAGACTCTAGAATGATGGAGTATGATGGATCTATTTGATTCTGGAGAATTGACTTGATCAAGTCGTAGGGACCCACTGAAAGACACGCTTTCCTTTTTGAGCTTTCCACAGTTTACTGAGATCCAGAAGCTTCGTAAGAAAAAAATGGGATGATGCTGTCAAACGTTCAAACATCCAGGCAATGTTTCCATCTTTTTGGGATCTATACTGTATATGTATACCCAAGGAATCCAAACACGTTGTATTCACAGTTTCTAGCACAAAGACTGCAAATATAACATGTTAACCCAAAGACGGTATATAGCAATACCTCAGGATTTTCCTAGTAATGGTGTCAAGAACATGTTCACACTGCTCCATTGACTCGCTTGTTTTTCTTCCAAGGCAGCTGCAAAGATCAATCAGCATCCTCATTTTCTGAGGAAACATCATGACCATAGCGCAAACTCAAGTAGACACCCCGCAAAAGCCCCAATTCTAGGGTGTTCACATGTCCCATGGAAGCGATGCGGATCGCGAATCGGTTCCAATCTTCCTGCTTAAAGCAGTGAAAAAATCTGCTGTTCAGACCTTGGAGGAATTCAACAGTTAACCCTTAACATGGGCAACTCAACATGGAATAGTTGCAACGTTTAAGTAATGAAAATAAGCTCAGGCCAGGAACCATATCTGACATGCACATATTGCAGCTCCTGAAACGCCTAAGTGCCACCACAACATGTCAATTGGAAATACTGACAAGTAGTGAGCCAACCCTGCACATGGCTCTTCTACAGAACTTTGCCTGACAAGGCGCATGGCATTTGGGTTTGATAGGATAAAGGTTTTGAAGACCCAGCTCAACAGATTTCTGGGCCAAGCGGTAGTAAGAGTTCAGGCTTTGATCCTCAGTGCGATGGTTTTTTCTTGGGAACAGGTTGGCTTGACTGAGGACAATTCCACACAATGCATGTCTGACTTTTGTGGTTACTAATGTAAGCCAAAGTTTCACATGCTTCTGAAGTCTTTCGAATAGAAACATCATTCAAATACCGCCCATGGGCTTCAACGGTGTTGAACCATTCCCCAAGCTGGTACCTTCCAGTGCAGAAACCCCAAAACAACTTATATAAACATTTCATTTGATTATTTCTTGTCCAACATTGGGACATATTGGGACCAAAATAAGACATACCCAGGATACACGCAGTTGGCCACTTCATCTCGGTCAAAACCATCTTCACCTTGTGGTTGTTGATGGGTGACACGCACCATAGTTTCAGAGAGCCAGGCCACCACGACACGTGCCTGCACAGGTTCAAAAGGGTGGCCAACAAGCATCTGAGCCTGTTGGTGGAGAACGAGGACTGTGTTGACAAACAATGGCTGGGAGTCACTGGGAAGTGTGAATGCCAGGGAACATTCCAAGCTTTTGCATGAAGCTCCGCATGCCCACTGATCACATTGATGCATCCTTTCTGAGAAAAAACTCCTTGGGAATGCCTCAGTTCACATGATGATTTTGGTACTGTAACCTTTTGATACACAGAACCCATGTATCCAAACCACATAAACAAAAAATAACATAAACATAAATCGAATATGTTGAATACTGAGTTACTGGACTTTATTGGCAACAGACCAAGCATTGAAGTGCAACCATGCCGATTTGTATCGATCAGAAGCATCAACATCAGCACCTCCCCAAATATGGAAATGCTCGGCCATCAAAATCAAGGTGGATGCCGAGAGCCACAAGGCATACCCAAGATTCAGCGAGTGCATAGAGCAAAAGCATATGTGAGCCGGATGAAAGGATTGGATAGTTGTCAAAGGACCTTTGCTTTGAACATGAAACATACTGACTTCAAAATCTAGAAGCGATGCTATACACTTATGCCACAAGGTCCCCTAGCTTTTGAAACTCACAGATTGAATTTGAAGACAAGGGGCTGTCTTCATCCTGTCTCAGGGCTTCCTCCAAAAAGTTTTGCAAATCCCTCCGGGGCAATTGCGGGAGTGGGTTTGGTACACGTAGGAAATCATGCTTGGTCATGAAACATGCATGGCATAGGTTGGTAGCTCGCCACCATGCTGCTAGGCCAAACCATTCCTCAGCCAACCAGCTGTGACTTGAATCTTTTTGTAACAAAATTAAAGGTTTCACCATGCTGTACCACATATGCATAACATTTGCTGGCCAGTATCCCTGTGCCACTTCCAATCGCCCCGATACTGCGTCACCATGGCACGGATCGTGTGCTGTTTTCCATCCAGAACAACATCAACTCCATGATAAAGTCTGTTCAATGAATCAGCAACCTTGGTTCAGTATGGGCCCAAATCCAGGAGTTAATTTCATGTTATAAAATCTGATTGGGGGAAAACACATTACATGTAACTTACATTGTATACACATGCAAACACCCAGAGATCCACATGGTGCCACCGAAGGACTGGTTGCAAGAAGGCCTCCAACGTCTCAAACCCCAAGCTTTGCTCCTTGGATGGACAGAGGGCGAGGATTTGGGAGCTGCTAATTGGATCATAGCCACGCATTTTTTTTCAGCCGAGTATCCACCTGAAAAGAGAAGAGGGGGAAGACAGTGTCTTTGGCCGAGGCAGAGTTTTGAAGCACAGCCCCAAGGGCAACTACTACAATTTTCGCCCCTTCTTTGTTGTACTTGCAGTCATCCCCCCAAAGCCATAATGGAATACATCCACTGCCTGGCTTATCAGATGTTCCTGGAAACCCTTTGGAACTCAGATATTGCCAGTACTCTTCAATCTGCATGTCCATCTCAGGGCTTCGAGGTATCAAGTCATGCTTCAAAAGCCACGGGATTAGTTCGTCAGGTGCAACTAGAGGTAGTGTCCTGACAACAGAAGAGAAATCCATTGAGTATTAAAATTAAAGAATAAACCATGGGAGAGAGATACAAATTCCACAAATGTGAACAAACAGATATTGCGGTTCCTTCTGACTTGTACCTTCTTCAGCTTGTGGACTTTCATGGGAACCGACACCATTTGAAGTGGTACCTTGGGCACAAAAAAAAACTTTTAGAATCAGAAGGACGTCGCCAATGCATGAAAACCACCAACATTGTTGCTCACTATGACGCACTAGAAAGTTCAAATACCAAGGTGCGATTTTCCCAACCCTTCGAATCATATCACGTTTGACATTCGCCTTGTGACGGCCAGCGGTTCCTGTTTGCTGCAAAGCTTTGGCAGGTCCAGCCATCTGGACTCCATGAAATTTCAGCTCCTGCCCATAAGCATGATGATAAAGATCAACAAGGTAATTCTCAAATTACAAACTTGGAAGTCAGGCAACAAAAATATAGTTCAATTTGTTTCAAGTCCTTTTCCACCACTGCACATGTATCACGAGCCCTGCTAAAGGAAGATTCCTGATTCACCAGCCACCGCCAACCCAAGGTTGAGTGAAGAATCCAAGAAGCACACAGCGAAAGGAGTGAGGAAGTGCAGGCAAGACTCACCACCCCCTGCAGTCTCCATGACATAGTCGAATAGAGGTGATCTTAAGGGTGCACCAACACCTGCGTGGGTGAACGGGGCAGACCATAAGGATTGACAAGGGGCACAGGGTTTGTAATAGTTTATAGTATATTTTCCTCTGAAAACAAGTATCCAAACCACACAAAATAAGCAAGTGGGATTGTATATAATAAATATTTTCTCAATATGGGAGACATTTTTTGGATGCCTTTACACTATTCTACACTGCTGTAAGGTTGGTTGAGAATATTGAAACAAGTTTCATTTACAAATCGCGCCCCTTAACCCACATTATCCACATCCAGCCTTGGAAAAGACATTGAGTTCTTTTTTTCACCGGCTTCTGCTACTGCAAGACTGCTGGCCCTAGGGAAGGTTACATAGTCTTACCCCAAAGGAACCAAAGAAATAACATTTAAATTACATTACAGGTCTACTTGGAATTGTTTGACTAATCCCTCCTCGCCAGCTTCACACCATAGAGGTGACGTGACCAAAGTTGATCCAGTCGTCGCAAACCAGTCAGAAAAATAAAAATAAATTTCCAAGATATGGGATTGACAGTATAGTATGCTCATGACCACATATTTTCAAGACGATAGGATCACTTCCATCCTTTGCCATCGCGATATTTGCTCTTTGAACTTTGTCCCAACAAAACTTCAGCTGAGAAAAAACCACACCTCACATGAGGTTCCTAAAGTTTACCAGCTGCAAACACCAAGATTTGGCAGACTCATCCTCACTTCTCTGCAGGACCTGCCAGAGATTTCGCCTTGGCCACTTTGGGAGGCGCCTCAGTGGTTGACCAAATCGGTGGCCATCATGCCTGGTAATTTAGACATTACATGTGGGGAAACAAAAAAAAACACAATCATTCATGCATATATGCTGTTTAGAAACAATGGCATTCTTCACGAGTTTCATGGAATTGGTCGCCTTGGCTAACACCTGATCAAAAGCATCCATGATCCCACTATATTCACTGAGCTTATCATCAACCACCTTCTCATCCTCAAGGCGGAGAGCATACCAAGACTCCATTCGGGTTCTCAATGTGTCAGTTTCCTTCATCAGGGCCATCAGCTCATCAGTGTAGGCAGTCTTCATGCCATCCGACCTGGAATGTTTCATGTGGAAAAGAGAATGGTTTTTGGAATGACATGTTTGTTTTTTTGGGGGCTTTATTACAGCTGTTGGTCAGAACCCTACTGGTGGACCCCCTCCCCGTCCAGAAAAAAAACATGCATTATTATAAATCGATTTGTTCAACATTATAACATATTATAACGGTTGTTTCTTCTCAAATAGAACCCACAAAATTAATTGAATGAATATGTTGACCAGGAACAACGAAGAGGACTGAAGATTGGTTTGCAAACATCGAATCTCAGTAACTTTCCCGGAAAGCTGGCTGATCTTTGACCCCACTTTTTTGTTGTAGTTGGGCTTGGTCTCCTTTTTTTCAGTACGAGTTTTGGGCTTGGGTTTCGGCTTTGCCTTTGCATCCGGCGCAGGTGGCAAAGCACCTTGGGAGGGGCGCTTCACACCTGCCACAAAGGACCCAGCTCCAGGGTGGGATTGGGCAGCTTGCCTCAGGTTCCAAGCCATGCCCCAAGGTAATAACCCCAATCAAGGGAAAAACCCTGTGGGTGATATATAGTTCTTTTTTGATCAAGTTTAAGGTGGACTTGCTTGCATATAGAGTACAGTGGGTGCATAAAAATGGCCAAAGCTACAATTTTTCGAGTTCGGTGCCTTTTCTTTCCCCACTATAGAGAATCAAACCATGTTGCATGATTTTTTGTGTTAAGGCCCAGGAGACATGGGGGTAATTGTTTCTTTGAAATTACCATGGCAATATTGCTGTTGAAACCAAGCTACAGCAACCCCTTCGAGTGCTCCTCAGACACAGCTCCTTCATGATGAATTCCCCACTCCTGCTGCTGTTCATGGCTTTCCTCCAAGACAAGCGAGTCCCACATTCGCATCAAGTCCCATGCCTGCATGCCAACGGACCCAGAAAATGCTGAAGGATATTTCCCTTTGGGGGGGGCAATATGAATTCGAAGGAAAGCTGCCAAAAAAAAGTGATTTGAGGTCAGTGCACCTACACAAAACAATCCTTTACTAAGTAAAAACAAGATACCTCATCCTGAACCTCCGGGTGTTTGCAATACCAGGGATCTTCATGTTCGGCACGGCTCTCCTCCAACTCAAGCTTGCTCTTTTTGATGCCCTTGGCGATGTGGGACCCATACTTCTCTTCAACATCCTTGTAGGACATGTACACGTACTTGCCACGTTTCTTGTACTTGCTCTTCTCCAAGCTGTTGTAGTGGATGCTGCTCTTCGACCAATCACCTTCAGCTTGGAGCCAATCTTCGTACAAGAGGGCCAAAAGCTTCCGGTCTCAGTTGTTGACATGGAGGCTGAAAATAATACAGCATATCAGCATATCACATGAAAACAAATCCCTCGTATTTTCTTGTAGCATGGGCAAGTTTTGGCTAACACAGCACCAAGGGACTGTGTTTTCTGTTGGCTGCCTTTTCGGCGACAGCTGGCGGAAGGTCTCCTACAAACATACACACACATCATGGTTGGATCCAACTCTTCCACCAACACAAAGGCAAAACATTTTTTAGCCATGAAGACATTCTTGAAATTAAGAAAAATCATTTGGCCATCAGCCCTGGTCCTTGGAAGCTCCTGTAAAACTTCATGTACGAGTTGTGGAGAAGCCTGGCTTCCCTCTCTTCCCAAGTCTCAAGCTTCTCCTTGTGCTTGTACATCGTCTTCCCATCTATGATCACTTTGATCTTGTCCAGCTCAGCCTGATCCAAGTCCGTCGTGTCTTGTCGTCGGAACTCCCTCTGGATGGCCGAAGCTCGTCTCTCGGCAGGTGTAGCACTGGGAGTGGCAGCCTGCGAAGGTACAAGGGTAGTGCAAGGCGAGGCCGCCTTTGGCATGGAATCACCAGGTTTCTCACCACCACTCTTCCCAGTCTCTGGGTCATTCCAGTCAAGGCCTTTGCAAATTGCAGGGTCGAAGATATTCACCTTCTTCTGGATCACAGGAATGCCCACACCCTTTGGAACGATGATCTGGTGCTTGACTTTTCGATCTCCCTCAGTAGTAGCCGCACCTGACTTCACAGCCTCCGATTGCAGGGGTGTTTCAACAGCAACCGCAGGTGTAGAACCATCAGGCTTCTCAGGAGGATTTTGCAGAACTGGAGCCCCAGGCGTAGGTGAAGTAGAGGATGTAGTACCCTCAGCAGCAGCCTCAGGCCCCATAGGCTTTTCAGGAAGAAATTCCCTTTGAGGTTGGCTGGCATTGAGAGCAGCCTCTAAGTCAGCATCAAGTTCCCTAAGAAGGTCATCATCATCCAGACAAGGTGTTGGTGCCGTACTTTTCCACTCCCCATAAGCCAAGCGAATGGCTTCCTCAATCTTGTCTTCAAAGACATGGCGAATCTCTGAGTGCTGAGCTTCAAGCTTCTCAACCGCATTCTTGGCCAAGTCCTCCTTTCTCGCAAGCCAACCCTCAAGCACACCACGCTTTTGGGCAATTATGTCTTCCCCCACATCTCGCGGATGACACGAGGTCGCAGAAATCACTTCCTGCAACCGTTGCTCCACTGTGAGCCTGGCAGTAGCAAGGGTCTTCTCATTCTCCATCCTGCAGGCAGCAAGCCGTTGAGTAGACGAGGTCAAGCTTGAGAATTGTGAGAGCAACTCCTCCAGTACCGGGGGAACATCCACATTGGCAGGGGGCGCTTTCTGAAGCGACTTCAGCCACATGATCGCTTCCTCCAAGAGTCTGTGCATGCCACAGGCTTGAGGTTCTGGATTCCATCCCACAGAGAAAAGGTCCTGTAAACAAACCTTCAGGCTTAGAGGAGCAGCACCTGAAGACACCAATGGTCGGTTGATCAGATCCTCTATCGAAGACTGTGATGCACCACGAAGCAGACAGTCATCTTCTCTCGGCTGGGATCCTTTTCATGATGATGGCAAAAGTTCTAAGATCTTGGGGATACAGTTCACATAAATAAGACCATTGAAAATGTCCGACCGTTTATAGAACCAAAATTATCTTCAACCCATGATGAAAAAAAAGACAAGCTGATAACACTACCAGGGTTCCAGTCCAATGTTCTTCGAGCTCCCTCTTTGGTGGCGATTCCACTACCTTAGATGTGGGAAAGTATAAGCTAGGGAACGGGAACAAGTTCTAAGTAATTATTATCATAGCTTTTTTTTGGGGGGATTTTATATATTACCTTGTAGGTGGTTCCACAAAGGTAAATGTTTCCCACCCAGCATTTTTGAGACCAGACACATCGAAAACAGGGGGCCTTGGAGTTGGAACTTCACTCTCACAAGCTTCAAACATAGAAGTCAAATCCCGAGGTGTAGGTAGCGGAGTTCCCGGTGATGGAGTATCCCCAAGGACCATAGTTGATTTGGAATCAATACCAACACCATGTTCAGGGACCACCTCGGGGGTTTCCATATTTGTATCCACCTTCAATTTCTTGGCCTCTGGGCTCTTGATTGGTGTCTGCCCTGGGGTGAACCCTGCTGCAGGAATTTGCGAAGACTTCTGTGAAGCCACAGGCAATCGGTCGCCTTGGCAAGGGAAAGGATGGCTGGGAAAAATATTTAATTGTATTGATTATAGTTTTAGTCAGGGGATAACACAAAAGCCAAAAAAGTGAAATAGTTCTTTGTTGTAGGGAAGATCAATGACCAGTTTCAGCTGAAGCTTTCTGAACATCGGCAACCTGCTGTAGGATAGAACGAAGTTCACTGGTCTCATCAAAGTCAGATTTAACCTAATCAAGCCAGGGGTCCCAAAACAAAATGTGAATAATAGTCAAACATCATCATAAATAAGACTGTATCAAAGAAAAATGCCAACTGGGTAAAGTAACTTTCCGGGGTGGCATCCCAGCAGATCTACAAGGATTGGGGTCAAGGCCCAAAGGACACACCTTTTGAGCCAAAAGTCTGGCCCTGGGCCCATTCATTGCGTTGTTTTTTTCAACGATATAAGTGGATCATAATTTTGAGAGAAGGCAAAACATGCCGAGATATTCTCAGCAGGAAATTGCAGTAGATAGTGAAAAGACACGTTCCAGTGTAGAACCGCGCCAAAGTCACAATTTTGCAAAAAAAATGGAAAAATAAATTTAACGGAATTTAACGCCGCGTTTGTCGTATTCACAGTATTTAACGCAATTTAACGCGAATTTAACGCGCCTTTTTTTTGGGGGGGAAGAGGCCCCGTAGACAACGGTCAGAATTTTGCAAAAAAATGGAAAATAAATTTAACGAAATTTAACGCAATTTAACGCCGCGTTTGTCGTATTCACAGTATTTAACGGAATTTAACGCGAATTTAACGCGCATTTTTTGGGGAGGCTCCATGGACAACGGTCTACACCACATTTGGAACCATATGTGGCATATGCGACGGGATGATTTTCTCAAAATTTCAGAAAATAAAGCAACAAAGTCTTTCAAATTCGTTTTTCCGAAGGATCTACTTTGGCCAACAATGACAGCCTGGAGAGCAGCTACCGCGTGGAGGTAGGCTGGCACGAGTGCTACGTGCATTTCTCGCTCATGACATCACTGGTCAAGGCATTGTCATGGCACTGAACCCTGGTACAACAGATGCCTTGTGGATACCTCCCATTGTGGCTGGTAACACGAAGGTGCTCCCTACATCATCATGGGCATCAGTTGGATGATTTCCGACAGGAATATCCCTATGTTGCCCACAGAGCTTCCACAATAAGCTTCTGTGGTGGCCCTCGAAGTACCAACAACATCATTGAAGAGCTGGTTGGACCGTGACGCACTGCGTGCCACAAAGTTCAAACATGTGTAATTTAAATCATTCCCAAAATCTGCATCCCCAAGTAAGACAATTTTGTTTTCAATCGCCAGTGGTCCAAGTTCCGAATTGGAGCATGAAAAGCATGCTACTCACTTGTCGAATTTGACATGTTGTGTGAATTTAAGTCATTGCGCACAGCCCCCTTAGGAGGTGAAGTAGTGAGCTACAAAATTTCGATAAATTTCTTCCCTGGGTTCAATATCAAACGGAATCATAGGGTCTGGGATGAACTTTCCAGCATTGGCGGCTGCCATCAAAACACCCTTCAAAGATCCAAGTTCCGCAAACTTCCAAGCATCGCCAGGATCCTGCATGGCAGCCGAATTGAGGCTTGGGACACCAGGCCAGTATGGGAATCAGAAAGGGTTTGGGGTAATCCACAATGGAATGTTTGCTTATTGAACCACCTATTTTCTATATAAGGAACAGTTTGGCTTCCCCTGCATAGATTCTGTCCTGGAATCCAGCTTTGAACAAAGCTTTCAAGTCACTGGTCTCCCTGTATGCATGCTTAGTATCCATGAATTTTGTGTGAAGTCGCGCCACCCTGTGGCCAAATTGAAACGGGTAGGCACCAGAAGCAGTGAGATCTTTGCCACCACTCCTGAGTTTAGAGATTTTTTGAGAGGGACATATTCAGAACATATGGAGAACATATGGAAAATATGTTGTTGGTTATGGTCATTACTATCCCCATATTATATACTTTTCAGGGTTCCATGTGTGAAAAAAACATGGAAAAAATACCCTTTTATAGCAGTCATTTGAAAAGCAAAATCAGATTCCAGACCAAGTAGCACAGTAACAGTACCTTTCTTAGTGTGGCCAACTTTCACAATTTGTTTGTTCAAATCGGCCTTCCGCTTGTTAATGGCAGCCCTCCCAGTCTTTGACAATGGTATCGGTAAGTGGCCCAGCCAAGGCCTAAGTTTGAAAAAATAGGCCCCCATGATCATAACCAACAATTAACCCCAGCCCTACAATCCAGCAGTGATACAAACATTGTTTTAACTAAAGGATCAAACATGTGATTAAGTTCCTGACACATTTCCCAGGCCAAGTTGGGGCTTCAATGACCATCCTCCCATCATCCCCATCCACCATCGAACCATGCGTGGTCTTAGAGCTGGTTGGAGTAGCAGTTTTATAGGTGGGAGAAACAGCAAAGCCGTCTTTCCAGGCTGCTCTAGCATCCAGCTGCAGCCTCTCACAACTGCGAGGCATACCAGAACCGCAAAACGGGTTGCGCAAACATTCCCAACCCAAACGAATGGGAACTTGAGGTTTCCCCAGGGTTCCATTGCACTCCTCTCATGGGTGGGGCTTGAAAGGAAGCCAAAGGATGCGCAGGGCAATCCTCCATAAAGTAGCCCATCAAGAGTCAATCGCAGGACCAGTTCGATGGATTTCATGAACCCCACATCGCTAGTGAAGTCACCAAAAACTGGATCGTGGGATAGGTCAAACCCTTGCCTCAGATCCAGACCCATGAAGCTGACAGTTTTCCAAGAGTGTCCCAGTGTCCCAGTTGTACAATATTGAAATTAATTATATGATTTGAATACTAGGGGTCAAAAATGTTCCTATCGATATCATTTTGGAACAACTTTAAGAAAAAGTAGGTGTTAATTTCCAGGAGAAAAACATACTTGGTTTGCATTCTAAGCTGCAGGTAGCAAGGGAAGGGTGTTTGGAGCCCCGGGTAACAATCCCACATCAATTTTTAAGTTTCGAGAAATTACCCAAACCTTCACAGTAATTATATGTTCAAGCATCTATGGATGAACCTTGTTAGTAGGATCCTTTTGAGGCCCACAGCCCTATGTTCCATTGAACTGCAAACAATCAAATTGTTTCGTTTTTGGATCATCACCCATGAACTATTTGATGCAGTAGAGAAAATCTACAAACACCATTCTCAGAATTCCCAGGCCAATATGTGTATTTCCCCTTTTTTTTGAACTGTTTATAACAACCACTCGTGCCACTTTCCATGTGGGAACCATGATCAAGTATGAGTTAAGTTATATTGTATAAATGGTTGGTGCATTACCCTTACAACATCTGAGCATATTTTTGGGTGAAGAACCATGGCTTTGTTCCCAATACTTGTGCATACATGGCTTGAAGGTATTATGGTTATAAGTTATAAGTTATAAAGTACGCTTATTGTTTCTTCTGGGCTTCCAGCCCATCCCCCTCAAGTAGCTTCCCAAGATACGAAAGGCGTTGGCGACACCGAAAGCCTTTCACCACCGTAGATCTTCCAGAAAAGATTTCCACAGCTGATAACTCCTGGAATCCACAGTTCAGGCAGCTGGTTTTTATGCGTTATTAAGTAAAACTGCAAAATATATCCAAACCATGGGACAACCAACACCATAGGATCAATATATTTATCAATGATATCAAATCTACATTATATATCCTTTATAATCACAGTGGAACTTAGATTGGGACCATGGGTGCCAGGTGGTTTTGAGCACAATACTATCATATCTCATGAATATAGTATTTATTGTATCGTATCATGGGCATTTGCAACAAAAGAAACTCGATCAGACCAGAGATACCACTTAGGCTCAATGTGAGAAGGACAAAGACTCAATAAGAAGCTGGTCTAGCTAGGTCATAGTTTTCGCATTTGCTATCACAGAAGCAAGATGCATTGCTCAGTCAACTTGCCCATCCAGGCCCTTGCCAGTCCCGCTGTCGCAATGAAGACGCCGCTGCAAAATCAAAGGCATGGATCCTCAGACTGTGAAGAAGCAGGGCAGTGAAGGACATGCCAGTGGAACTTCATGAAGCCAAACATGGGTACAAGAGACTTAGAGGCCATGAGTGCATGTAGACCACATTTGAAAAAAATATGTTTGGTGCATTCAAGCATCAGTAAGGGTGGTATGCCTAAGCAGAGTAGTAAGGCCACTTGCTTCCGACTCAAGCAAAGACTAGCACAGTGAGCCGCCATTGCCAAGAACCCATCCCAAACTGTTGGAGCCCAAGCCATCAAAATATGCATTCAAGATATGCACATGTGTATGCCCCAATGGAAACTTCATCGATACCAGGTTTGTATGATTTGTTTGGCTTCCAATGACATTTTATAGTTGGACACTTTTAATCCCAGCCAAACCCCGACCATGCATCAAACGGCAAGGGGGTTGATTGCACCTCTAACATAGGCAGGGGCCTTGTCCTTGTTCTGGCGATCCATGGCACCTGACGCAGGGGAGAGATATTTCGGTACCACTGACCCTTGATGGTGTCCCTAAAGTTTCATACACCATGATTTTTCCCAAAAATAAAGTCATCATAATTTCCAAGAAGATTAAATACAGTAACCAGTTTTGACCATCACGACCCCACCACCAGGTGACAGTATTAGATCCATTTTTGCCCGGCGCACGCAGCCCATACACGTAGCTGCAGAGTTAATGTGTGTCATCGCACACCAAGCACTACATCCCCACACTTCCCTTGGAAGCACACATAGATTTGGAAATCCCACAGAGGCCAATATGCGACAACCTTCTGGTTGCTAGACCCCCCGAGGAAAATCAAAACGAAGCCTACAGGCTAGCACCTGCTTCTTTGTAAGCAGATACCTTGAAACATGTTCATTCAAACACAAACTCCCCCATCTTCTCTTCAGGCACCCAGCCAGCAACGATCTTTGCGATGCCCCACCTTAAGACCATGCAAACACTGAAACCAATATTCCAGATACAAATGGCAACAAATTCACAGGCAGCAACACTGTGGACATGTATGCTGGACATTTATGCAAGAACATGACAAACAGAATCAGCTGAGACACGCTTGTTTGACATCCTTGAACCTTGTCCACCCCAAGCTGCAACCTCCCCCACCATCGTTTTTCACTTCTCCTGTGACCCCTTTCTGAGTGAGGATTGCCTGGAGTCCTTCTGGAACCTTTGCCTTGTACACGTAAAACGAAGAACGGAAAAGAATAACACCTATGCTGCTCTTCTTGCCACCCCCATCTCGATTCTTCTTGTCAGCCTCTTCTCCAAAGGGGCGCACAGTAAAACTCTTCAGTGTTGGATTGGCCTCAAGGGTGGGAAAAGTATGCACATCAGCCCCAAACTCCAGAACGCCCTTTAACAGGTCATGGTTGGCCTTGACCTTTGCTGCCAAGGCCTCTTCCTTCTCAACATCCTTAACCTTGCCATCCTGGCCACAGCCCTCAGCCTTGCTAGCACCTGCAGGCACCCCCGCAGCAACTGCTTCCCTCCTCCTTTTCACCATCGTTTTTTGGCGTGGGGTGGCCGGGATTGGACATGGCCTCTTTGGTGTTTTCGGGGTAGGAGAGCAGGCCTCCCCACCATCCTGTGCATCCCGGGGCTCTTCATTTACTTTCGAACCTTTTCCCTTCTTCGTCTTTGCCTGTCGTGCAAGTGCCTTTTGTTCTTTCTCTGCCTCTTTGGCTTTCTTCTTCTCTTCTCGCTCTTTCTTTTTTTCTTCCATTTGCATCGCCTTTTCCTGCTTCACCCTCTCTCTTTCATCTCTCTTCGCCTGTGCCGCCTGCACCTTTTCCATTTCAGCTTGTGCAGCCTCCTGCAACAAACAACATTAATCATTTTGGTAAATCCATCAGGCATGACTGTTCCAAAAACATGGCAGACAAATGTGCAAGAAACGTAATCCCAGCAAATTGAACAACACACTAAATCAGACCTTCTTTTGTTGTTTCTTTGCCTTCCTCTGATCATCTCCCAAGTCCCCAAAACTGTGAGGATTCACAGGCATCGGTGTCTTTGCAGGCTGAGGTGGCTCAGGAATCAGAGGGCCACGGTCCTGCCAACAGTTTTTTCAGTCATGGATTAAAGTCATGAAACGAACACATCTAAAGGATTGCTGTACTATCAAGCTAGTGCAAATGATCCCTCTTACTAGTCCTGCTTCTTGGTATGACCACTCTCCGGGATGATTTGGGTGGCCAGAAAGTATTCTGCCAACTTTCTATTGTGCTCCCAAGGACAGGCCTGGAAGAGGCACCATACACCATTTTCTAGCTGAGGAAAGAAACCATGCACACACTTGCCACACAGCAACATGATGCAACATAAGAGAAACACATTTCCTAGCCTCCTTTCGATGTTTCAAATAGAAACCGTGGAAGTCGGCAAACATTGCCATTGGGTTGCTGATGACCACTGACTCCGCGTCCTTTACCGACAGTCCTAACTTTGTTTGGCACCATTTGTCCAGCAGCATGTGGAACTCATCCTTGACAGCTACCAGTTTCTCCTCCAAGATCACCTCCAAGTTGGCTGGCATTTGGGTAGTGACAACGGCCCTACATGTGTTTCATCAAAAACAACGCATATGCAAATACATGTAAAGTTCATGTTGTGAAAAGTTGGTAAGGAGCCTCCGGGGATAGGTCACCCCGCTTCTCATGCCCTTTCTTGCTTGGCTCAACTTCCTGGCATGATATAGTTAGCTAATGCATTATCTTTCCGTTTGAGAAATAATCACATACACATGCACATCAACAAAACTCCTTAGAGGTCGTTGGTTGGCCATCCACAGGCATTACTTCTTCCATCTTTTCATCCTCCATGGGCAAAGGTTTAAGAAAATGATATGTGCTGTATTTCTTTGGGAAAACACAAGTGAACCCCGAACACATCTCCTTCGTACTCTCCGGCACCTTGACCCCTTTGTCTTCCTGGCAACGCCATGGGCCAATCCCGTATATGAAAACACAGGGCACACACCACCTATGCATGTATTTAACCTAAAACATAAAGCATACATACCTGCATCCTGATGCTGTGCACCCTTCTAACACCATGCCTCATCATCTGAATCAAAGGGTGGGCACTGGGGACTCTTGTACGGAGTTTTCTCCAGTGGGTCCTGCATAACGCAATGAGAAATATCTTAGTTCATCTAGATTTGTGGCATATGTTATATGTTGTTGATTTGCATGCGCACAGCTATAGAAAATTGCATTCTATCCTGATTCTCCACATCAGCAATCGCCAGAGAGTCTGACGATGGCCCACTACCCAGTGAACCTTCAGGAGCACCAGTACCATCCAAGGAACATACAAAGCCGCGGTGGGAGGCCACAATTTGTTTCAGGACCCTGACTCGAGGTTGCCTGACCAGACAGGCATTGTCAGAGGACATGACCCCAAAAAAAGTCCAAAACATAAGAAGACCATGTGATGATGGACAAAGGTGAACCATAGAAACAAGGAACCAACACATGTAGGAATGCCCATGTAAAAATCGGGCCTTGCATTCACAGTTCGGTATGTCAAATTGATGACATGCTGCGCAATCAATTTGAGCTTTCCACCCTCAGTCTCACTCCACTCCTGGACCACTGTGGACAAACCATACCCCAACCCATCTGTAAGAAGCATAGGGGACATTACAATTCCCACACCTTGTGCATCACCTACCACACCCAGTGTAGACATGTGATGGCAGTTGCTTTTTTATTCGAATCCCTCCTTGACCTTTCCGCGACCTCCTCTGCGATGATAGAGGTCCTCCCCGAACAAGTTCAGTGTCACAGCGACGTAGGCAAATGCTGCCTTCAACCAGGCCCACCCACCACAGGGGGACAAAAAAACAGTATTGCAGTTATTAGACATATCAAATCCAAATTTCCAAGCCTGGTGATCCTGGGCACTAGGAAGCCTTTCCCCTGCAAACGCTATCAAGTAGGGTTTGAGGATGTCATAGTGGCTGACCAGATCATCTTCATGGACCTTGCTGTGAAATCAAAAAATATGAGTAAGAAATGTGGGAAAGAAAAACATGTCTCATGTGATCATATTATATCATACTCAAAGCAAGCAACGACCAGTTGTTTGCCTGATTTGTCCCACTGTATGAACTTTTTATCCTTGGCTGAGAAAGCTGAGCCATCTTGCCATAGTACCAGGACGCATGCATGAAACAGACAAACATCGTTTGATTTGGGTTCATGTTCAAGGCTCGGGGTCTGTCATGATATTTGGAATCATATCCTTGTAGACCTCTGTCACAACCTTGTGGATGTTCTGGGCCTGATCCTGGGATATAAGGCAAAAAAAATGTCCATGGATCATGTGAAGTCAAACAAACGATAACAAACGTATCCACAATCTTGTTCAAGCAATTATTATTGATAATGATTTCCCTTCCCACACCAGTCCGACAAGTGGATGGTCATAGGGTGAAATATGTGCTTCACCGTCATGGCTGAACCAGATGGGTCGCCCAGGTTTCACTACTTGGGCAATCAGAGCTGCGCTTGACGGCAAAAGCTGATGAAAATTCATGGAAAAAATGGCTGGGGCGAGAGGGATTGTCACCCCAAAGTGATTCTTATTCCTAGTGTTGCCACTGTTGCCAACGTGGAACCATCACCCACCACCAGCAGCCACTTGCAATCTGGTCAGAGGGAGGGCGCACCTTTAATCAGGGATGCAAGCATCGGCATGGCCCAGTGGAGTTACCCCAGCGGCCCTTTGGATAGGTAAATATTGGTGATCAATCATGAGAACAATGATTGAAATAGCAAATTCCAAGAAAATATGACTGGTTCATTATTATATGTTCACTTTGTAAGTTAATTTCGATTGGATAATCCATCAATGGTGTGGTCTTTCACCAATGACCAAAACATAATTGAGCCTTGGCAGCAAGGATGGGCACATAGGTGAGCTTAGATGTTGTATTCACATACTTTATCACAAAGTATGTAAATAGCAACATTTCCCCCAAAACACGTGAATGGCAGGGTATTAAGAAAGCATGTGAATAGCACAGCTTTGGAGTCTTAGGGTATATACATTATTATATAAATATCAATAAATACTGAACACAAAACAACATAAACGTTGCATGAACATGACCAATTGTGCAGGTCCCAGGCCACTCATTTCACTCGCCATCTCCTCGGCCACCAGGCATCACCAGGCTCCCGCACCAGTCGCGAAGCTGTCGTGAGCCACTTGGTTCTCGGGCTTGCTCCACCTCCCACCAGCGAGGGGAGTAGCCTTCGCGACAGACGACTTTGGTCCAGGGAATTCACGGTGGGCCAATGACATACCCTCTGGTAAACTAACATAACTATGGAAAATCACCATTTTTAATGGGAAAATCCACTATAAATGGCCATTTTCAATAGCTATGTTAAATTACCAGAGGGTAAACCTACGGGGATGGGGATGGTTTGATCAAAGTTTATGCCAGCCATTTTTGGCGATGGGGATGACCACATCCAAGGTCCAGCTGAAACGAATTTCGTCCCCTTTGATCTTTTCAAAAACACCCTGGGAATCTGCAGTTCGCGGAAAGGTTGACCATTCTTTTCCATCCCAAATTGGGCCAGAAAATTCACCGCCATAAATCCAGCCATCACAAAAATCCTCCAGGGCACGCGGCGTCACGTCCAGATATCCTTTGTCTCCGGCGGCACAAATCCAGACCATGGGGGTGCCACGGTGCAGCCAGCCCGTCTCTGGGAAGGGGATGATCTCCCCAAAAGCCTGACCAAGGGGATGTGGAAATTAGCATGGAAATGGTGGATTCAAAATGATGATATATATATATATAACATCGATAATAAATGATAACTAACAATATGGGGAAGACCATTTCGGGAAATCATAAAAATATCCCATCCAAACACCATATATCCCATATGGAGGTTTCCTAAAATAGGGGTACATCAAGACTAGACCATCCAAGTCATTAGACCACGTTTAGTACTGAAACCTATGGTGATTTGGGGATCCGACATTTTAAGAAACCCTCATATAGATCATATTAGATGCTTTAAAAGGGTCGATCATCATACCACATGATTCTCGTTTAACAAACCACACACATCCCATATAAATAAAAAAAGAAACGTTCATTTTCCGGCCGCTGACAGCCAAGCCGCCACATCCACCGCCACCCAAATGTTGTTTTCGGCGTCAAAGATTTCTGCCCACGTTGTGACCTGGTGAAACATGTTGGGAGAGCTGGGGGGGCAACAAGAGCAGAAGGATTCATCCCATTCTACTCACCTCCAGTAAGCATCGTAAGCATGTCAAACCTAAGGGAAACAGCTACATCAAGTTGGCCCACCAGTGGCGCTTGGGTATTCCAAATTGGGTCAAGGTGCTTACCAGCGTTGCAAGTTGCAAGGTGTTCAACCTCATACTCTATCTTTCTAAGCATCCCCTATTCCTATTAGTGAACACTTGGTCAACACTCATTGCATCTAAACCAAATAGAAGTCAAGTGGCATATGTTGAGGATGTCAGGATGTCAAGTCGTTGTGTTTGCCCTATCTGTCATATGCGCTAGGAGCATATATTCAATGTTTACATTTAGCCCAAACATGATCCAAATGTAACTATAGATGCCATACCCCTAGATGATCTGGAAATCACAAGGGCCTACTGTAGCAGTTGATAGTTTTTCTCCACTCCTTTACCATCCGGTAATTTAACATAGCTATGGAAAACATTATGATTTTCCACAGCTATGTTGAATTACCAAAGCGACACTTTCTGATCATTAGTCGTGGAGCTACTGTTCTGCTGTGGTCGCTATCAAGATGTTGCAATCAGTGGATCGAGATCTCAAAATCAAATTGATCTCCCAAATCTTTGTTGGCTGATACACAATCCCCCAACAATACATCCTTGGCGAGAGTCATTGCCAAAATCTGATCATCTCCTTCTGGATAAACTATACACTTCACTAACCTGAAAGGACTTCGTCCATTTGGGGGATAGCTACCCCAAAAAAAATCATTCCAGGGTGTTTTGATTGATTCAATGATCAACTATCAAATGGTTGGGAAACTCAACTATAGTTGATCATTATTGAATCAATCAACTATCAACTATCAACCATAGTAGTTCCTTGGGCCCGCCACTTAATATATCTGATGATCTATGGATCCGCTATCGATTCTCCGCTGCCATGGCGCCAAGAAGTCCTCGTCCTCCTCCGGTCCGGCATCTGCAGCACCTATATGGGATGGGTTGGAAGACAAGGAGAAAGGAGCGGAGCTGGCATAAAATGAACATCTTGCAAGCCTCACCTGGCAGGTGGGAAAGTATTATCATTAAAATCCCCCCCCAAAAAAAAACAACATATATATATATACACATATATAATTACATACATACATATAATATACACACATGTTTTTTCCGATGTGACTATTCTGGTGAATCTCACCTGACTGAATCATCATAATTCATCACCGAGGCCCAGGCCTGAGGCACCACCCTCGCGCATCCTCTGTCCTGGACGTGGCTACGGCATGGCTCACCAAAAGAGATATGATGCACTAGGACTGTATTAGATTATAGTAGTACTGTAACAAAAGGTTGCTTCAATTTCAGCAAGTCCAAAAAGCGAAGCCTCGCCGTATCATAAAGGTGTACAAGTCGAGGGGTTCATACTTGCGTCATGACCAAGGCAACTACTGGTACATCAACGATTAAAACAACATATGAAAGCGAAATGCACAGTTGTATCACCACATCGATAATGCAATTTCCACAGCTCCACTAGACTCCCTAAAACAAAGTAGTACAAAGTGCACCCAGGTGATCAACTTGATGCTTCCCCAATCTCCCCAAGTCTGAGGTCAGTAAAATGGCTTTGTCTGAGTATAAGCTAACAAAACCCATCACATGTCATGGCTTATCATGGTTCCAACACAAAAAATGCAATTTTCTATAATTTTCTTATAGGGCAAAATCACCCATCAGACCCAAAGTTTCTCCCACTGGCCATATCCAAGCATCCACAGCTGCCACAAAAGGCGCCCTTTTGAAAGGCCTGGCCGCACCATTCGCAGCTCACCATGTTACCCGTCTTCGAAGGACGCGGCGGCGCGGGCGAAGAGGCGGACTCCGCGGACTCCCCGGCGGCCAGGAGCAATTCCAAGGCCTTGTTGAAGGGCTCCGAATCCGTCTGGACCTGGTGCAGAGTGGGAGTTCACACCGGATGTGTTGTGGGATGTTTTTTTTTTAATCATGAAAAAGAGGGCTGAAGTTGAATTGACAAAGAAGTTCACAAGAAAATTGAGACAATCGACAAGAGATGGATCTGAAGATTCCATATGTGGTTCCAAACATGTATGAGCAGGCTAGCGGTCAAGTCATTGGAATGTCATGTTCAATTAGTCGGTCAAATTTGGCCTGAAATGCTGACCCATGCACATAAATGAACAAGCGAACACAAATGAATGGATTGATACGAAAATCTACAGGAAAGAAGTCGTTCTTAACCCCAGATGTAGGTATTTGTGTGTAGATTTTCCCGTAACACCCTTAAACCAATAAACCAATTCTGGGAAAATACTGGGCTAAATCTACGGAACATCTGGAACAAAATCTGGGGCTACAAACACAATAGGGACTTTCGCAGCCAAGGAAAAAACGATTGGAGGTTCACCTTTTTATAAAACTTGTGGCATTCTGAACGGTAGATTTCAAATATGTATGCCCTACATTGCCCTACCATTGGTAAAACCAACTATACATGTTGTAGTTTAGTAACTTGCTACTTAAAGCACTCACAACTGGGGTATAGTGGGTTACAGTATTAGCCAGTTGCTAGCTAATGATTTGACAATATACCAAGTTTGGCATTTCCTTTGTTATTTGCAGTATTACATCCTGGGAAAAATGGGAGTATAAACCAGGTGCCAATTGAGGCATGAAAAGTACCCCTATCCCATCCAATGATATACATACTGGTTGATTGTATAATAGGTATATACCCCAAGTTTGGTTTACAAACATCCCATTTATAAACCAGGTATCTAGAACCCCCCAAGCAATAACCCAATCAACAATGGTTGGTTCTCCAAAAAACTACCCCGCCCCATTCCAAAAAAAACACTATCACTATCGCTTATATGTTATCGAATCAAGTGGTGCGTATAATTATCCTCAGATTGGTGGTTTCCTTAAACGGGGGTACCCCAATAGCTGGATGTTTTATGATGGACAATCCCATAGAGAATCCATCTATTAATGGATGATTATGGGTATTACCCTCTGGTAAACTAATAGTTTGCTATTGAAAATTGCCATTTATAGTGAGTTGTCCCATCAAAAATGGTGAGTTTCCATAGTTTTTTGTACGGTAACTACATTATACGGACTTTTAAATATACGAACAGGTATTTTAGACTACCTCCGGAAGGTTTTCCTTGTCCCGCCCGGCCATTTAAACATAAGGAATCCCATTCATTTATACATACGGTAACTACATTTAAATATACGAACTGGTATTTCATACTACCTCCGGGGCCTCGCGGTCTGGCCCGCCCTCCACATATTTAAATGTCGTTACCGTATGTTTATCAGAGGGTATACCCAAATGTGTATGTTCCGATTCCACCATATTGTTGATACCTATCACCAGCCAGGCCAACAAAAGCACCTCAAGCATGGTTTGAACCACCTGCGGCAGCGCTGGTGGATGGTTGCTGCCCCAATTATGGGAATGATAGGTTTTGACCCATCCTCACATAAAGGAGTTCAACTTCAAACTTGCAGTGATGAGTCTAAATGAAAATAATGTACACCTTCAAAAATATATCCACCAGTTTACCTTCAAAAAAACAGGATCAACAGGATCAAACATGTTTCAAGTCGGGAGTTGACCTTTAAAAACCCTCACCATGCTGAGTTTTCCTTCAACGAATAGGGGGTTCATGTTCGGAGCCCAGCTCACCTTGTCACGTTCAAAGCCCATGCCGATCAACTGCTTGGCATGATCCAAGATGTCTCCTGCCCAGGATGTTTGTAAAGATCGGCAACAATTGCGCTGACCTTACTCCTTACATGAAGCAAATATAGCCATGAGACACATATGTATATATATACACATATTTATATGTAATGTATAATTATGTGTCTATATATATATAGAAATTATACAGAATATGTTTTTGTTTTAAGCATTGATTCAGGGAACATCAACAAAAAAAATATAGATTTGGGTATCTACTAATATCCAATATCGGGTTTCCTGCCATTTTGTCCCTCTAATCACCGCAACCATTGGGACTCCAGCAAGACTTAGCCACTGGTTTCCCTCCCTTAGCGTAACCATCATGAACGGTCAATAATTCACAAACCAAGGAAGAAGCGCATGTTCACTAAAAAAGAACCAGTTTATGGATTTTTTACGGTAAACATATGGGGAGAAACATGTCCAATCGATACTCCCCAGAATAGACATGTTTCTTGATAATTATATTTTGGTATATTTTGATCATCTTATTCCTACGACATTCCCAATCATCAATCCGCTGTTTTTCGGCCGAGCCTTCTAGCACATCTTCCAACTCCTCTTCCAGGTCTTCATCGTCTACTTCAATGGGATCGTCCTGGCGGTGAGGATCGGGCCTATGATCGGGCCTCATCACGATGACACTCCTTCCTCTCCTCTGCATCTGCATCTGCATCTGCATCTGCATCTGCATCATCATCATCATCATCCTCATCCTCCTCATCATCATCATCATCACCATCACCATCACCATCTCCATCTCCGTCTCCTCTCCACCATCATCACCATCCACATCATCACAACATAAACATCACCACCAGCAGATACCAGCAGTGCCATCACAGTCACCCCAAAGGTCCTTGAGCAGAAAGGCCTGCAAAGCATCCGAAATGGGTCCCGGAGTGGCTGCCGATTTCTTGGGAGAGAAAAAGTGACCTCGCTCGCATCCATGCGTGGCTGCTGCGAGCCATGCGAAGGAGTCTGAAAGGATCCATTCCCAAGTTACCCCAATCCTTAAAAGTTGGGTAAAATTGGACAAAATTCAGCATTCATCTCTGCACCATCCGCGGAGATCGATTGAACGATGATACATCTTGTGCATTGCGTGGTGACCTTTCTGAAACTGCCAAATGAGATGGTGATGGTGATGATGATGATGATGATGATGATGAGCCTCTCAACACTGGCTGGTTAGGCTGAACAAATCCTGCAAACACACATCCTTTGATTCGTGTATTCATTCCATACCCTTCAGTTACTACATCAAGTAAACGATAACACAAGGATAACAAAACGATAGCAAGCCTGGTTTCCCAAGGAACATCATTTCAAATGGTGGTGACCGGCTATTTTCCACATCTTTCCATGTCACCCCATCTCAGCCGGGTGTTTTCGTGTAGCCCAGCAACCCAGGCGTCGTTGCGGCTCGTGTAAGTCAAAGGCCACAACCAGGCGGGAAGGCCTTGGCGTTTTCACGGCTGGTAGAACTACCAAAAGTTGCCTTGACAAATAGCAATCCTCAAGTGAGTCTTAGAGGAAAGTGATCCTGAAAAACACTCATTCGAATCATCAATCATCATCATCATCATCATCATCATCAAGTCAGCAAATCTGGCTCTTTTGGTATCCAGCCATCCATGTTGGGTGTCAAATTCAGCCGCGATCCTCCGAGCGACCAGTCGAGAGCGCGGCATAAAGCCACGAAGCACACGGCTAGGTCCAATGGCCTGCAGGGCGCGTGAGATGGGTGAGACGGCTGGATGTCACCGAGTCTTCATCAGCTAACCCATACATACGTATGATGATGCTATCATAGATATATATATATATATATATATATATAATTGTGGTAATTAAATATTATGGTAATATATATATATATATGTAGACATAACATTACTCTTAAACATATATAAGATTACCTAACATCGCCTAACATTACCTAACATTACCTAACATCACCTAACAATTACGTTTGACATAACATTATTTAATATTATTTCATCTAATTTCATACAAATGTTATGGGACGTACTGGTGATGATTGTGACAATCCAGTCAAATCAGCCATGGGTGAATACACTGACTGGGTCTAACTGGGACCATTGTGGGGGGATTCTGACTGTGCAGTTTGGATTAACATGGCTGATTGTTATGTGATTTATACAGGTTCACGTGACACATACTTTGCATTTCCATGATTTCCTCGATACAGGGTTTGTTCAAAATCAATTCCCTCTTGTGTCAGAACCCCGCAGAAACCCCCTGTGGCCCATGCCAGTGTTCTTTGGAAATGTCATCATTAAAAACTCGTATTTCCTCTATATACATATCTCCCCTAGTATCCATGTCGTTTAAAAAAACATATCTCGGCTAGTATCCATGTCGTATTTAAAAAAAAAAAAACACCAAACAACTAGGGAACGGACATGATGGTGTCAATACAAGTTTACTTGTTTTTATATGCAATGATGGGCCACTATGGGCCACTTACATGGATGGTGTAGCAACGGATAGTAAAGCCCCTAAGCCGGGGTGTCGAAGCACCCGTACAAGATATCAACGGGGTTGCAATCTCAGCAACCTCCGAGGCAACCCTGAAGGAATTTGTCGGCAATTCGAAGCAAATCCTGAAACTGTTGGATGCCAGAATCATCCAACTGGTCACTTGGTCTATTGGTCAATGTTGAATGTGAAGATCCCTCATATACGCCTGGTCTTGGGTACCTCCAGTTTGTCCCCCATCAGAATGGGAAAACAAATGTCAAACATTATCCCAAAAATCCCTAAACAAAACTTATTTGGTTGTTCTCCAGAATTTGTTTTTTTTTCCCATGTGTTGCCCATGTTTTCACAGCAACCTTTGCGACCAGGCCCATGCCTTCCCTGCTTGCGGCGTGCACAGCGGCAGGCCCGCAGCAAGATGGAGAGTTTCTTATCATCACGGAGCGGTGCCTGCGACGCAACTCAGGACTCAGCTCCGTCGTGCTTTGACAAGACTGGACTGGACATGTTTTTTGGTCAAATGTTAGTAGCTATATATAGCTATTACATGGAGTATCTGGATAGTTAGCAGCAACTCACAGATTTCGTCCTTTTTGGAGGGAATAGTAGTGACAGTAGTGTGAAACTTTGATGAGTTTTTTTTTTTCAGGCGGTGGACATTCTTAACCCTTTTGTGATTCATGACGGTTTCAACCCATCACAGAACAGTTTTTAGTGGGATTTTGCCAATCTCATGGCATGCAGTCACAGGACAATAATTATACAGTTGAAATCAATTGAACGATTCACCATGGGTTTTCCTGGATCCCATACTCCAAAGAGTCATCACTGCTCGAGTGTTGGATCAATATCTCACTTTTGCATTCACTTTCTCAGGCGGGGGTTTGACACATACCATGATGTCAACATCTCAAGGATCAGGATCGAATTTGGGCCAACTTTGGGATAGAACTGCTAGTCGTTGTGGACAATCACCAATTTTCAGATGCACAATGAAGATTTGACTGACAGAAATGGGAATTGGGGTACATACATAGATACATAATGGATAACCATGGCGATATCATGGTGTATATGTAAGAGTATATCATTTGTACAACCAACAATGTATCTATCTATATATATAGATAGATACAGTGTTGTTTGTACTATATATATATATATGATGTTGATAGACATAGTCAGTCACCCATGAAAACAAGTGGATATTTTATAACCAATAAAAAATGTTGATACTCTCCAGCAATCAAACATACTAGTAGCAATTGGAAACCCACCATTTATAGATGTGTTTTACCATTAAAACCACCATTGATAGAAAATTTCCCAGCCAGCCACGTTTGATTGCCAGAGGGTCTTTGTGTTTTTTTTATCAGTGTTCCAGCGTGCGTTTCGGACGTGGTCATCGGCCTTGTGGTTCAACTGATCGCGGAAACTCTGGAACAACTCGTCTGCAGTCTGTGGATCGCGGGGCGAACCCCACGAAGACAAACACACCTCAGACGTTTTGTCGATGGAAACTGTTCCAGTCCATGCACATCTTAATCGCGCAGTGACAACAACATCTGATAAACCGTGAAAGCATGATAAATCCTTCAAAAATCATGGACGCTCCATCATGCATGTTTGTATTCAAAACATGTCAAGACCATTGAAGTGTTCCTGTGTTCCCCAGGTAGGACCCCCAAACGATATAATTCAAACCTCACTAGGTTTTACTTGGTCGTTGTGGTAATGAAAACAATAAGAAACTATAAGGTTTATCGAAGGAAGTTTAGAAGTCAAATTTCCGACAATATGGGCAGATGAAAAGCAGAGGTGGAGCAGAAGAATCGAGAAGAGAAGAGCAGAAGAGAGAAGAGGAGAAGAGAGAAGAGCAGAAGAGAGATGATCAGAGAAGAGAAAGTCTCAGAAGAAAAGATCCAGGTGCGCGAAAAGGTAGGAAAGTCGCGAAACACTGTGTTTTTCCAATGATTTGTGGCTCCGGAGGTAGGCTCGCTAAAGCGGCGGGTGCGGAGCCCGCTGGCCAGATGAGATGAAAAATTGCGGTGCGAAGCACATTTCCAAGTCAAAATGCACAAATTCACACCAGGTTCGGACCACTGTTGGAAGTTGCGATGTCGAAAAAGTGCACGCTGTTGTGGCGCGAAGCACATTTCCAAAAGTCCAGATGCACAAAGCACACCAGGTTCTAGGGCACCACCACCACCACCACCACCACGACAACTACAACTACAGCTACACTACATCACACGATGCACTAATTAAACTGCAGTACATTACAGCTACACATGCAAATACAACTAGAACTACACTACATTACATAACACTACACTACACTAATTACATTACATTGCACCACAACTGCAACTACCACTACATTGCACTGCACGGCAATACACTGCAACAACAACTACACTACCAGTACATTAGACTACAACACACTAGACCACACTACACTATACCACGCTACAGTACACAACGCTACAGCACACTACTATACACTACACTAATAGCACCACACGACAACTACAACTGCAACTGCAACTACACTACACTAATTACACTACATTACAACGACAACTTACAACTACAACTCCACTACGCTACTACAACTACACCAACAACTACAACTACATATACTGCGCTACAACATTACTACAGTTACTACAACTAAGACAATTACAACTTCAACTACACTTCTACTACACTACAACTACAACCACAACTACAACATTACAACATTACAACATTACAACATCACAACATCAACAACATCAACAACATCAACAACATCAACAACTTCAACAACTTCAACAACTTCAACAACTTCAACAACTTCAACAACTTCAACAACTTCAACAACTTCAACAACTTCAACAACTTCAACAACTTCAACAACTTCAACAACTTCAACA